>Ga0193950_1000014_pt1 | contig 94927 bp, 87 predicted proteins | sample BB_1_MG_FD_144485 | JGI IMG/M metagenome (GOLD analysis project Ga0193950, IMG submission 144485) | Microbial mat bacterial communities from the Broadkill River, Lewes, Delaware, United States - BB_1_MG | ecosystem: Environmental > Aquatic > Freshwater > River > Microbial mats | place: USA...
AAAGCCCAGCAGGAAGCGGGATATCGCCGCCTGGGCAAAATCCTGCGACAGGGCGAAGGCGAAACAGGGTACGCTCGCCACGGCCAGTAAGGTGGCGTAGACGATACGTGGGCCGAATTTATCGGTCAGCATACCGATGATCACCCGTGCCGGGATGGTCAGGGCGACGTTGAGGATCAGCAGGGTTTTCACTTCAGCGCTGGTCAGGCCCAGGCTGGCGGCGATAGAGCCCAGTAAGGGGGCGTGGTTGAACCACACGAAAAAGGTGATAAAAAAGGCGATCCAGCTGAAGTGCAGGATCTTCATTTTTCCTGTCATCGAGAACAGGTTCAGGGTGCTGCTGTTGCTCATAGGCGGCCTCTTAGTCAAAAAAAAAGGCGTCAGTGCCAGCCCGGTATGGGCTGACTCTGAACGCCTTTGTTCAAATTCAGGGAGCTCTCACGACAACCGGGTTGCTGCGCCGTTGCAGCGGGGTAGTGGTTGTACGTGACTCTGGAAAATCTGACAGGGTATTTGCACAGGCTGTGCCAGGTATGGGTGTGCTGTTCGATCTTGTCGCTAATCGGTCGAATTATTGTTGTTCTGTTGGGTTAAAGCGGTGATTGTCTGGAAACGTGTTTGTTTGGCTGGGGTGGGAAGTGGCTGTGAGGCCTTGTGACAGGCGCACCGGGCCTGACCGCCATGGTGCAATGCAGTATCAGGACGGTGCGTTTTTACGCCTTAGCGGCCCGGCAGGTAGTCCAGCGGCAGCTCAGTCGTACTTTTCATCTGTTCCATCACAAAACTGGAGCTGACATCCGACAGATTGGCCTTGATCAGCTTCTTGTATAGCCGGTCGTAGTCGGGCATATCGCTGACCACCGCTTTGATCAGGTAGTCGAGATCCCCACTCATCCGGCACACCTCCAGCACCTCAGGAATATCTGCCAGCACCCGCTGGAAGTTTTCCGCCCAGCCCTCGTTGTGCTGGCTGGTGCGCACCGAGATGTAGACCGTTAACGGCAGGTTTAGTTTGCTGGCGTCGAGCAGGGCAACCCGTTTGCGGATAACTCCGTTGTTTTCCAGCGCGTGGATACGTCGCCAGCAGGCGGTTTTGGACAGTGTGACCCGGTCGGCAATATCGGCCACCGAGAGACTGGCATCGCCCTGCAGCAGGCTGAGGATATGGCGGTCAGTGCTGTCGATCGTCATTGGCTGTTCCTGATTCAGGCGGCTGGTAGGTTTAATGTTCTATTTTTAAGTAAAAAATAAAAACAATGATCCGTATCTTTATGGATTAACTGTTCAAAAGCAAACAATGTTCCAGTCGCAGGCCTCTACACTGTTATCAACGCTAATGAGCAGTGCATTGAGGATTTTATGTCGTTACTCGCGCAGATTCGTCGTTCCGTTATCGGAGAGGGGATGCCCATCCAGACCCCGTTTGGCCCTAAGCCACTGGTATATGCTGATTACACCGCCTCGGGCCGGGGGCTGACCTTTCTTGAAGACTTTATTCAGCACCGGGTGCTACCCGGCTATGCCAATACCCATACCGAAACTTCGTTTACCGGCCGTCAGAGCACGGCCCTGCGTGAACAGGCACGCTCGCAAATTCGCAGCGCGGTGAATGGCACCGCGCAGCATAAGGTGATTTTTACCGGCTCCGGGGCCACTGCGGCGATTGATAAGCTGATCGGGATGTTGAATTTGCGCCTGCCGCCCCAGCTTAATGGCCAGCATGGTTTTGATCAGCAGATACCGGATAGCCAGCGACCGGTGGTGTTTATTGGCCCCTATGAGCATCATTCAAACGAACTGATCTGGCGCGAGAGCATTGCGACCCTGGTGCCGATTGCGCTGGATGCGCAGGGGCAGATCGATCAGCAGCAGCTGTCGGCAGAGCTGCAGCGCTACGCTGATCGGCCGCTGAAAATCGGCAGTTTTTCCGCGGCCTCCAATGTCACGGGCATCAAGTCTGATGTACGCGGGATCAGCGAGCTGCTGCACGCACAGGGGGCGCTGGCATTCTGGGACTACGCAGCGGCGGCGCCCTATGTCGCGATTGATCTGCAGGATCAGGGTCAGGATGCGCTGTTTATCTCGCCGCACAAATTTATCGGCGGGCCGGGGACGCCGGGGGTACTGGTAGTTAATGAAGACATTCTGACCAACAGCGTACCAGCGGTGCCTGGCGGCGGTACGGTGGTGTATGTGACGCCGGAGGATCACCGTTACAGTACTGATATTGAGCGTCGTGAAGAGGGTGGCACCCCGGCCATTGTGGAGTCGATCCGCGCTGGGCTGGTATTCCAGTTGCAGCAGCAGGTGGGCACCGCGCAAATTGAAGCGCTGGAGCACGGCTTTATCCAGCGTGCTCTGGTGCGCTGGGCTGAGTATCCGGCCATCGAAGTGCTTGGCGGTACGGACGCTGAGCGGTTGTCGATCTGCTCGTTCCAGATCCACCATCAGGGCAGGCCGCTGCATTACGGCTTTGTGGTGGCGCTGCTCAATGATCTGTTTGGTATTCAGGCCCGTGGTGGTTGCTCCTGCGCCGGGCCTTATGGCCATTATCTGCTGGGATTGAATATGGCCGACAGCAAGGCGCTGGAGGCCCGGTTGCTGGCGGGGGATGGGGTGCTGCGACCTGGCTGGACCCGGATGAACTTCAATTACTTTATTGATGAGGCCTGCTTTGAGTACCTGGTTCGAGCCGTAGAGCTGGTAGCCGAATATGGCTGGCGTCTGCTACCGTTTTATCAGTATGACCCGGCAGTGGGCGTCTGGCGTTTTCAGGGTCAGCACAGTGAGCTGCCCGTGGCACTAAGTGACTGCCAGCCGGCGTCAGTGCTTGCTGCCGAGCCTGAGCCAGTGGTGGATTATGCGGGTTTGTTGCAGGAGGCAGAAGACGAATTGTGCAGGTCGCGCCTGGATGAAACCCGGTATGCTCTGGGGTTAAGTGATGAGTCTGCCGCGTTGTGCTGGTTTGTACGGCCGGAACAGATTGAGCTGGACGATGAAGGTGAGCCGGGGAGGCAATGATGGCGTTACAGATTGAACCGTTCTTTGATAATGACAGTAATACCTTCAGTTACGTAGTTACCGATAGCGGTAGTGGTGATTGTGCGGTGATCGACCCGGTGCTGGATTTTGATTATGCCGCCGGGCGCACGGCCACGGACAGTGCTGAACAGATTGTGCACTGGATTGAACAGCACGGTTTACGTCTGTGCTGGATTCTGGAAACCCATGTCCATGCTGACCACCTGTCTGCGGCGCGTTTCCTGCAGCAGCGCTGTGGCGGCCGGATTGGTATCGGTAGCCAGATTACTCAGGTGCAGCAGGTGTTTGGTGATGCGTTCAATGCCCAGTCTACTTTCCTGCGTGATGGCAGTCAGTTTGATCAACTGTTTGGCGACGATGATACTCTGGCGCTGGGTGAGCTTTTAATCTCGGTACTGCATACCCCGGGGCATACGCCAGCCTGTGTCAGTTATCAGGTGGACGATGCGGTGTTTGTGGGGGATACCCTGTTTATGCCGGATTACGGTACGGCACGGTGTGACTTCCCCGGTGGGGATGCTGCACAGTTGTATGGCTCGGTACAGCGCTTGCTGGCGTTGCCGGATTCAACCCGGCTATTTATGTGCCATGACTATAAAGCCCCTGGGCGGGATGCATTCAGCTATGAAACAACTGTCGGCGCACAGAAAGCGGCCAATGTGCATATTCGCAGTGGGGTAACGGAGGCGGAGTTTGTACAGATGCGCCAGGCCCGTGATGCCACCCTGGCAGTGCCTCGGCTGTTATTGCCGTCGGTGCAGATCAATATGCGTGCCGGACAGATGCCGGAGCCGGAGGCTAATGGTCAGGTCTATCTGAAAGTGCCGTTGAATCTGTTCTGAGCCGGAGCCGCTGAGCGGGGAGGGCGCGCTATTGCGCGACCTCTTTGAGTACCAGTTTGTACTCTTTATTGGATTTTTCGATCTGGTGGATTTTGACGATCATGTAATCCAGTGCCGGGGCGAACCAGATCCAGGTTTTACGTTTGCTGTCACTGCCGCGGTCGCGGCTGACTTTCACTGCATCAAAGGTGCCGGCGGGGGTGGTGATTGACTCGTTGCCATCCACTTTGAAGCGGTAGGCTTTCAGTTTGCCGCCATCGGCAACCTGATATTCGAACCGGGTTTTCCCGGATTTGAGGTCCAGCCGCAGCTGCAGCTGTACACTGAGCTTGTCCAGCACACCGGGTGCAATGGCCATGGTCCAGGGTTCGTTGTTGACGTTGTTGGTAACTTGCTGCTGTTGCCAGTCAAAGTCGAGCTGAGCCTTACGCTTTTTGCCCAGTACCTTGCGTTTGAAGTTGTACTGCTGCGGCTGGATATGTGGGCTGAGGCTGAAGCGGCTGCTTTCGGCCAGACTGGCAAACATCGCTGAAGCGTTGGTTTCCAGTAGCCAGTTATCGCCCTCGCGGCGCAGGCTGCGCACAGCGTCGCCACTAAAACTGACACCTGAAGCCCAGTCCAGGCTGTAACGGGCCTGGTAGGGCTGCAGTTCAACGGCAGAGGCGGTGACCGCTGAGACACTCAGCGCAGTGGCCAGCAGCAGTTTTGCAGCAGGTCTGATCAGTGTGTTCAACATAAGGTCACCTTTTTTAGTCCGTCTGAGTCTGTTTTCAGCCTTGAAAGCGATAACCGGAGGCAGGAAGGGGGCTGCCATCCAGGGTTACGCCTTGCTCGCTCCATGCCAGTCGGTCAGCGCAGAACAGTTCTACCGTGTACGGGTAGATCTGATGCTCGACCTTGTGCACTTTCTGCTGCAGGCTGTCTGCATTATCATCCGCATCAATGCTGACTGCGCCCTGAACTGCCAGTGGGCCGCCGTCCAGCTCTTCGGTAACGAAGTGCACGGTGCAGCCGTGTTCGGCATCGCCAGCGTCCAGTGCACGCTGGTGGGTATTCAGGCCTTTGTATTTCGGCAGCAATGATGGGTGGATATTGAGCAGGCGACCCTGATAGTGGCGTACGAAATCCGCCGTCAGGATGCGCATAAAGCCCGCCAGTACCACCAGATCTGGCTGGTAGGCATCAATGCGTGAGGCCAGCTCGGTATCGAAGGCTTCACGGCTGTCGAAGGCTTTGTGATCGATCACTTCGGTGGCGATCCCTGCAGTTTCAGCGCGCTCCAGTCCGAATACACCGGCTTTGTTGGAGATAACCGCGCTGACCCGGCCCTCAATGCGACCCGCCTGGATCGCATCAAGGATGGCCTGCAGATTGGAGCCGCTACCGGAGATCAGTACGACAATCTGTTTGGCCATTGGACTCAGGCGTCCTTGCTGCGCAGTTCAACCTGCTCTTCACCCGCAGCTGCATCTTCGATCTGACCGATCACCCAGGCGTTTTCGCCGGAGTCTGTCAGCATCTGCAGTGCTTCGTCAGCTTTGTCCGCAGGAACGGCGATTACCATGCCCACACCACAGTTAAAGGTACGGTACATTTCACGGGCATCAACGTTGCCCTGTTCCTGCAACCAGTTGAACACGGCTGGCAGCTGCCAGGAGTCCAGGTCGATCACGGCTTTAGCATCCGCTGGCAGTACGCGCGGGATGTTCTCCAGCAGGCCACCACCGGTGATGTGAGACAGGGCATTGACCTGGCTCTCTTTGATCAGCTTGAGCAGGGACTTAACGTAGATGCGGGTTGGTTCCATCAGGGCTTCGCCCAGTGGTTTACCATCCAGGTCCTGAGTCAGATCCGCACCGCGTACTTCAATGATCTTGCGGATCAGGGAGTAGCCGTTGGAGTGTGGGCCGGAAGACGCCAGACCGATCAGGGTGTCGCCGGACTTAACTTTGCTGCCGTCGATGATCTGATCTTCTTCAACGATGCCGACACAGAAGCCGGCCAGATCGTATTCATCGCCATCGTACATGCCTGGCATTTCAGCGGTTTCACCGCCAACCAGCGCTGCACCGGCCAGTTCACAGCCTGCGCCGATACCGGCAACTACATCGGCGGCCATATCTACGTTCAGGCTACCAGTGGCGTAGTAATCCAGGAACTGCAGTGGCTCAGCACCGGCAACCACCAGATCGTTAACACACATGGCCACCAGGTCGATACCGATGGTGTCATGTTTGTTCAGGTCTTTCGCCAGCGCCAGCTTGGTGCCAACACCATCGGTGCCTGTTACCAGAATCGGGTTTTTGTAACCCTGAGGGATGCGGCACAGCGCGCCGAAACCACCCAGGCCACCCATCACTTCAGGACGGGCAGTGCGCTTGGCAACGCCTTTGATACGTTCAATCAGGGCGTTACCTGCATCGATATCGACGCCGGCATCTTTGTAGCTCAGGGAGGTGTTGTCGGAACCAGTAGACATGGATTCATTAAACCTTTGGCAAAATTTATGCGGTAAGGGAGCCCTGCACCAGCAGGGTTCCAGAACGGGCGCTATTCTACCTCTTTTGTTGCACAGGGGCTATCGGTGTACGGCGGTTGTTCTGATGCGGGTGCGGTTATCGCCACCCCTATCCTGTGCTAAAGTAGCCAGTTGTTCCAGAGGCCAGATTCCGGCCCTGTTTTTGAGCCCGCACCCGCTGGCAAATGGTGAGATAAGGACGCAATGAAAAAACGTTTCTGGCCCCTGATTATGCTATTCATGCTGGCCGCTGGTGCAGTGCAGGCCGGTGAAGTGGCCGGGCTTTATAGCAGCAGACTGCTGGTGCCTGCACAGCACAGTAAACCGACCACCGACCAGCTGGCCAGTGGCCTCGCCGGGGTGCTTATTAAAGTTGCTGGTAGCCGTAACATACTGGGCAAGCCGGTGGTACAGCAGGCTTTGCAGGCTCCTGATGCTTTGCTGGGTGGCTTTGCTTACCGCAAAACTGGTCAGGCAATCAAAGATGCCAGTGGCACTCAGCAGCCTGCTCAGGCGCTGGCGCTGGATTTTGATTCCACACTGGTGGATAAACTTCTACGTCAGGCCAATGAACGTCCTATTGGGGCGCAGCGCCCCACGCTGATGTTATGGCTGGCAGCAGAGCAGTACAATCAGCGTGACTATCTGTCGGCGGATAACCGGCTGGTGGGTACCTTGATGAGGCGGGCTGCCAGCCGGGGGCTACCGGTGCAGCTGCCGTTGTTTGATCTGACCGACCAGCAGAATCTTCCGGTTTCTGATCTGTGGGGGTTGTTTCGTGACGGGATTGAGCAGGCATCCAGCCGCTATCGCCCGGATGTAACACTGGCCGGGCGGATGATGCCGTTACCGGGGGGTAACTGGTATATCGAGTGGTTGTTACTGGGTCAGGGGGCGGCGCAGCGCTTTACTACTGAGGGTAACAGCGAGGAAGCCCTTGGTGCTGCTGTTGAGCAGGTATCCGATAAGCTGTTTTCAGCTCTGGCGGGTGCCAGTGACAGCAATTATATGGAGGGGCTGCAACTGGATATCACCAATGTGCGCACCCTGGCTGATTATGCGGCGGTGGTGGGCTACCTGAACCGGCTGACTATGGTAACCGGGGTGGTTGTAGAGCAGGTTGAAGGTACTCGGTTGTTGTTGCGGGTGCAGCTTGATGGCCGGGTGGAACAGCTGGAACGGGCAGTTCGGCTGGAGCCGCGCATGGCACCGGTAAATGCCGGAGTGCCAGTAGATGAAAACCGGCTTTTTTTACGCTATCGCTGGCAGGGTTAAGCTGATCTGGATCGCTGGAGGCACACATGGTAACGGAGTCACAACGCTGGTTTTTTCTGATTATTACGCTTGCGTTGATGGCGCTGGTGTATCTGCTGGCACCAATCCTGTCGCCATTTCTGATTGGTGCTTTGCTGGCCTATCTGTGTGATCCGGCTGCGGATCGGCTGGAGGCGGTGGGCTGTTCGCGTACGGTGGCAGTGGTAATTGTATTTACTTGCCTGAGTGCGGTGATGGCAGCGCTGGTGTTGCTGTTACTTCCCAAGCTTAGCCAGCAGGTCAGGGTGCTGGTGTCGTTGGTGCCGACAGGGCTGGAGCTGGTTGATACCCGGCTGTTGCCCTGGCTGGAGCAGGCGCTGGGGGTTGATACAGCGGCCTTGCAGTTCGAGAGTGTGCGTAGCTGGCTGGTAGCAGACTGGCAACAGGCCGGTGACCTGATGAAGCGGTTGCTGGGTGGTATCAGCCGCTCCGGAGTCGCATTGGCGGCCTGGCTGGCTAATCTGGTGTTGATTCCGGTAGTAACATTTTATCTGCTACGTGACTGGGATCTGATGATGGCGAAGCTGCACCGTCTGTTACCACGTAATGTTGAAGGGCGAGTCAGTCTCTGGGCCAATGAGTGCGATGAGGTGCTGGGAGCATTTGTTAAAGGCCAGCTGATTGTGATGATGGCGCTGGGAGGGATTTACGCGGTGGGCCTGTGGTTGGTGGGGCTTGATCTCGCGCTGCTTATCGGTATGCTGGCGGGGCTCGCCAGTATCGTGCCATATATGGGTTTTATTATTGGTTTTGCGGCTGCAGCGGTCGCTGCATTTATGCAGTTTCAGGACCCGTCCATGCTGCTCTGGGTTGGCGCTGTATTCGGTGTGGGCCAGGCGCTGGAAGGCATGTTGCTGACCCCTCTGCTGGTGGGTGACCGTATTGGGCTGCACCCGGTGGCAGTGATTTTTGCCATTATGGCTGGCGGCCAGTTGTTTGGCTTTGTCGGGGTGTTGCTGGCACTGCCGGTTGCGGCGGTGATTATGGTATTGTTGCGCCACCTGCATGAAGGTTATAAAAGCAGCTCGCTTTATTCGCAGTATCGAAATGAGTCGGTCGAACATGATAACAACAATGAACAGAGTGCATGAGCAGTAGCACACCCTTCCAGATTCCATTAAGCGTCGATATCAACGATGACGCTCGCTTTGATAATTTCTTTGCCGGTGCCAGTAACCAGTTGGGCCAGGCGATGGCGCTCAATGCCTGCCAGGGCAAAGGTGAGCTGTTGCTGTACTACTGGGGCGGTCACGGTGTGGGCGTCAGTCACCTGCTGCAGGCAGCCTGTAATGGTGCAGAACCGGCTCACCGCAGTGCAATCTATCTGCCGATGGATGAGCTGATGGCGGTGGGTGGCCCTCAGGTATTAGAGGGGCTGGAGCACCTTGATCTGGTCTGTCTGGATAATGTTGAGGCGATTACCGGTAATGAAGAGTGGGAGCATGGTCTGTTCCACTTTTTTAACCGGGTGCGGGCGCAGAACAATCATTTGATTATTGGTGCCTCAGTGCCGCCGCGTTTGCTGGGTATCAAACTGGCTGATCTTGCCTCCCGCCTGACCTGGGGGATGGTGTTCCAGCTTCAGCCATTGGCTGATGATGATAAGGTAGTGGCGATCCGCAGCCGGGCTGCGGACCGGGGTATTCAGCTGGCAGAAGATGCTGTGCGTTACCTGATCTACCATGCCAGTCGCGATATGGGTGATCTGCTTGAGTTGCTGGAGCGACTCGATCGCGAATCGCTCAGTGCCAAACGTAAAGTGACGATTCCGTTTATTAAGCAGGTGATGGGCTGGTAAAGCTGTCACCGCGCTATGCCGCAGCTGCTCTGGTGCGGTTCCTCCAGGTTATGTTGTTATCGGACTGTTCTGTGTTCCAGCAACTTCGCTGATTGCCGTGACAACTTTAGTCAGATTCCCCGCGTTTAATCCTGATATGTTGATACGCCCGCCTGCGCCCAGGTAAACCCCATGTTGCTGTGCCAGTTGTGCCAGCTGAGTATTGCTCAGGTCAAGGTAGCTGAACAGGCCCTGCTGGCTGGCCAGCTGTGGCCAGTGCGCAGGCAGTTGCAGGCGCAGTGCCTGCACCAGCTGCTGGCGCTGTTGCTGTAATCGCTGGCGGCTCTGATCAAGTTCCTGCTGCCAGCGCAGGCTGAGTTCCTGGCTGGCCAGAATAGTGGCCACAACAGATGCACCGTGATCGGGTGGCATGTAATAGTTGGCGCAGATCTGGTTAATCGCTTCCTGATGCACCCGGCGGGTCAGCTCGGTGGTGGCAGTGTGAATGAACAGTGCGCCAGTACGCTCGTTATACAGGCCAAAGCTTTTGGAGCAGGAGTAGCACAGCAGCCACTGTGAGTGGTATTGGGCGATGATGCCCAGTGGTTCGCTGTCGGCACTCAGTGACCGGGCCAGCCCGTGATAGGCCAGGTCAAGCAGGGGTAAGGCGTTGTGCTCGGCCATTAGTGCGGCCACCTGGTGCCACTGGTCAGGGCTCAGGTCGCAGCCGGTGGGGTTATGCCCAGCGACCTGCAGCAGGACGATATCACCGGGCTGCAGCTGGCTCAGATCGGCCAGCATGGTGGCAAAATCCAGTCCGCTGTGTTCAGGGTGTTGATAGCGGTACTCGTGCAGTTTGAGCCCAGCGGCGGGGAATATCGCATGATGGGTTACCCAGGGTGGGTTGGAGAGCCAGAGGCGAGCACCGGGGTGGGTATGGTTTAGCAGGTCGGCTGCCACTCGCAGGGCTCCTGTTCCACCTGGGGTCTGGATGCTGCTCAGCTGACCTGATGTACAGTGCTCCGGGAGCAGTAATCGGGCCAGCCGCTGGCAGTATTCTGGCCGCCCTGCAGGGCCAATATAGGCCTTGCTGTGTTGTTTGTGCAGGAGCTGCTCTGCCTCTGTTACGGCGATCATCACAGGGGTTTGTCCCTGTGCATTGCGGATAACGCCAATGCCCAGGTCGACTTTGTCGGGGCGTGTATCTGCCTGGCAGGCCGCCATCACCTGGAAAATCGGATCAACCGGGCTGGTTGGTATTGTCTCAAACATGCGCTGCCCTCCGTGTCTCCTTGTGGTTTAAGTATATGTAAATTCAGGCTGCTGGCTGCATCATTGGGACGCTGAGTGTGGAAAGTTCTAACGGCTCCGTGTTGTGCAGTTGCGCAGTGTGGTGGTTGTTTTAGTGGTGAGTCGGAGGGAGAGGAGGAGATATTATGTCCATTAGTTCAGGTAGTAATTATTGACTATGCAAGCCTTAGCCTACGTGGGATAAGGCGTTGAGGGGTGTTAGGTGCTGGCAGGCTCGACCTGGCTGGCTGGCTGTCACCAAAGGGTCACGCATTTCGGCGATTTTGTGCATAACAGCAATGGGCAACCAGGGAGAGTTCGCATGTACAGGGCAGAAAATCGTTTTCCAGAAGTCGTTCAGCAGCAGCTGGAGGCGTGTGATGTGCAGTTATACGATAAAGAGGTGAAGTTGACCGTTGGAATGATTTATGCGGCGAACAGCTGTGCTGAGCGGCGCTGGTTTAATGGTGCATTGGCACTGACGGATACGCACCTGATCGCCTATGCCAAGCAGATGCCGCTGTTTAACGTCAGCTTGCAGGACCTCCGGCGTAATGCGGTCAGCTTTAATGCCGATAATCCGGCCTGTCTGTCGGTAACGACCCCGAAAGAGGAGGGGCAGCCTGCGATGGAAGTACGGTTTTATACGGCTCAGGCAGAGCGTTATCTGTCACTGCTGGCAGGCTGATGTGGTGCTTTAGCCAACATCTACCCGGTTTCGGCCATTTCCTTTGGCTCGGTAGAGTGCTCTGTCAGCCCGGCTGAAAAGCTGGCTGGCAGTGTCATTCTGCTGTACTGCCGTCACTCCGGCGCTGAGTGTGATGACCCGCTCTGGGTGGTCAGCAAGCAGTGCGCTGGTTGCTGTTTTCTGGCGGATCTTCTCCGCCAGGTTGCGGGCATCATCCCGGCTGCATTCAGGGACCAGAATAACAAACTCCTCTCCTCCCCAGCGACACAGGCTGTCGCTGCGGCGAATGCAGCCGCCAATCAGCTGGCTTAGTGCTTGTATTGCCTGATCACCGGTGCTGTGGCCCAGTTGGTCATTGACCTGCTTGAAGTGGTCAATATCCAGTACAATCAGTGAGAAAGGCTGCAGGCTGCGCTGGTACTGATTGAGTGCCTGACCAAGCATCATGTCAAAGTATTGCCGATTTCCCAGCCCGCTGAGTTTGTCGGTGGTGGCCATATGTTCCATCCGTTGATGAAAGCCGCTGATGGTATGGGCGATCACCAGTGAGATCAGACCGATTACCAGTATCCCGATTGTCAGGTTCATCAGCAGGCTGTTGCGGATGGGCTCCATGGCGTCTGCTTCGCGGAGCTCTACCAGCAGGTGCCATTTGAGCTCGGGCAGAAAACGGCTGGTGAGGAGTATGCGCTCGCCGTCACGCTGATAGCTGAAGGTGCCGTAATCCTGACTCAGGACCTGGTGAGCGATATGGCGAATGCCTGGCTGTTCCAGAATGGAGTCGTGGCCGCTGCGGGTGTGTTTTGAGTGCAGTTGTACCTGGCCTGCTTCATTGACAAAGTAGATAGTACGGCGAAAGTTATCCTGGTACTGGCTGACGAGTTTCTGTACTGAGTCCAGCCCGAGTCCTACGCCGGTTACGCCGATAAAATTCCCGCTGTAATCCATGACCCGGTGATTGATATAGACCGTTAGTCGGGCGTCCTGTTCTTTATTGTTGTCCAGGTTGATGACGTAATCTTCCGGCATTGATCTGGCATCCCAGAACCAGCGATCTGCCGGGTCTGATGGGTTTACCTGCCTCGAAATGCCACTGAAATGGTAGTAGTTGAGTGTTTTTTCCGAGATGAAATAACTGGTAAAGGTGCCATATTTTTTTCGTATCTCTTCCAGGTAGCGTTGTATATCTGTGGGGTTCTGTTCGCCCGCCAGTACCCAGTCCCGGAGGAAGGTGTCCTGGGCCATTAATGATGAAACGAAGATGGGTTTGAGCAGGTCAGCCTGTATTTCCGAGAAGATGGTATGGGAAGACAGGGGGAGTTCGTTACGAATTATAGAGTCGCGGATGGCATCGCGGGAGATGGAGTAGCTGATCAGGCTGGTGGCTGTAAAACCGGTAAGCAGGAGTGCAACGACAACCGTAATCAGGCGGTAGCGCGACGTCAGCCATCCTTCCATGAGGGGGTCCTTAATTGAGGGCGCAGGGATAGCAGACCGCAGGCGGAGCGCTATTTTATAAACGCAAAGCCTAGCAGACCTCGGTTGTGCAGTGCCAGTGAGGAAATTATGGAAGCCAGCTGAGGTCATACAACTGAAGCGGGTCGGGCTGGGGGTGTGAGATGTGGCGGTTATCCGGGGTGGTTGTATTGCTGATAGCGGGGTGGTTTCAGGTGGCGGTTGTGCAGGCGGCGGGTTTCTCTGATCCGTTGCTGCAGCGCCAGGGGAGCTGGGGGCAGTCCTATGCAGACCAGTGGGGTCTGTTTGCTATTAATGCGTTTACCCGGGAAAGCAGTGGGGCGGTGTTTCCGCTGTTTACACAGCAATCGCTGCAGCCGGTGGTTGTGGCTGTTATTGATACCGGGGTGGATTATCGGCACCCGGAACTGCCTGCAGAGCGTTTCTGGCGTAACCCGCTGGAGCGCCCGGATGGTCGTGACAACGATGGTAATGGCAGGGTGGATGATCTGATCGGCTGGAACTTTGTTGCTGATAATCAGCAGCCCTGGGATGACCACGGCCATGGTACTCATGTAGCGGGCATTCTGGCGGCGCAATCGGATAATGCCCGTGGGATCAGCGGGCTTGCGCCCAATGCCCGGTTAATGGTGTTGAAAGCATTGAATAGTGCAGGGTTTGGCAGGGGAAGTGATATTGCTGCTGCAGTGCGCTATGCGGTTGATCAGGGGGCTCAGGTGATTCAGCTGAGCCTGGGTGGGCAACCGCCCGGTGAGCTTGAGCGTGAAGCCCTGGCTTATGCCCGCCGTGCCGGGCGGCTTGTCGTGGTGGCAGCGGGTAACCAGGGGTCGCCGATTGCGCGTCAGGGCTATGAGGCGTTGCCAGGCGTGTTGGTGGTGGGAGCGGTGGCAGCGGATCGTCAAAGGGCGGAGTTCTCAGATTGGGGGATGCGGCTGGATCTGGTAGCACCTGGTGTTGATATTCTATCTTTGCGTGCATTTGGCAGTGACTTTCTGCAGCGCAGTGGTGAACCTGATTATCGGCCTGGTGAGGCTGTGGTTGGACGGGACTATTACCGTGCCAGTGGTAATTCATTTGCGGTTCCTTTTGTGACAGGGGCTGCAGCGCTGCTATTGGGGCGAGACCCGGGTCTGGGGCCGGTTGAGCTGGCCCGGATGATGCGTCAGTCAGCGCGGCCTATGGGGCCGCCCGGTGATGATCAGTTGTATGGTGCCGGTTTGCTGGATGTGGCTGCGGCGCTGCGTCAGTCTCCGTCTTATTTTCTGCTGGCGCGTTTCAGTCATGCTCGCTGGAAACCGGAGCAGGGGCTTGTGCTTTATGGTCAGGCCGATGCTGATCAGTTTGTTCGGGCGCGGCTGGAGTATCAGCTGGAGTCAGCGCCACGGCACTGGCAGCCTCTGGCAGTGTCGGTGATTCGCCAGCGAGGGGTGGGGCCGATAGCTGTGGTTCCGGTGGCGATGTTGCCACCGCCGGGCTGGTTGACGTTACGGCTGGTAGTCGAGCATGCGGATGGGGCTAGCCGTCAGAGTCTGTTGCACCTGCGGCGGCTGCCGGGGGAATAAACGAACTGGGGCTGTACTTATGGGTCATACCCTCAGATGTGGTGGATGATTCTCTGGTCCCCTGCCGGTGGGAGGTTTTTATGTATGCCACACAGATTATCCGGAGCTGTATTATCGGGCTGATATTGGTGATGGAGCTGGCGGTGGCTGCGCAGCCGCTTGCTCCCTCGCGGGTGTTCAGGCTGCCTGTCTGGCAGGAGGCAGGGGAATGGGCGAGCCGCCAGCAGCTGTCTGGTTGGCAGGTGCGGGACATTGGCGGGGCGGAGCAATACCTGATCAGCCGGGTAGATGAGGGGCATTGGCAGCGGTTACAGGAGGTGTGTGGCGCGGATATTCAGTGTACCTCAGATAGTTGTCAGCAGGTGCGCAGTAGTGATGCGGCTGATCGCTGGCTGGTGCCCAGACCGCCCGATCTGTTGGCCAGTCTGGCGGGTGATCCCTGGGAGTGTGCTGAGTCCGGTGTTCTGCGCTGGCAGGGGCAGCAACTGGAGCAGCCTGCCTGCTGGGCGCTCCAGCAGGGGCGTGGTTGTGAAGCTGTTCTGACCCCGATGGCTGTATTGCAGCCGATGCAGCGACAGGGTCGACTGCTGGTATTGCTACCAGCTGGGGAGCATGCTGCTGAGTTGTCGCAGGTGCTGGAGATGGAGGTGGTCTCTGTGGACTATCTGGCGTCGATATCGGCAACACTGGTGCAGCTGTCCAGTGCGCAACCGGGGCGGTTGGCCGAGGCGCAGCGCTGGCTGATCACGCACCGGCCTGAGTTGTTGCATCAGCCTGATCTGTTATTTGAATCCCGATTGCAGCGAGCCGCAGGGGGGGCTGAGGGTGTTGTGGCTGCGGCGATGTTTGATATGGCGGTGAAGGCGCAAATATCTGTCGGGCTGATTGATACCGGTGTTGCGTTAACGGGGTCTGATGAGCAACTGGTTACAGCTGACTTTACCGGTGCCGGTTACCGTGCAGGGGAAACGGGGACTGCACTGGCGTCGGTGCTGGCGTTGTATCTGGAGTCAATGTCATTGTTCAGCTATCAGGCATGTGTGCCCGCCAGGGGCGGGTTTGCTGCTGCCTGTTATAGCAGTGCGCTGATCAGGTCGCTGAATCAGGCGTTGCTGGATAAAAACCGTCTGGTTCAGCTTGGCCCTGTTGGGCCAGGAGGGGCTATTCTGCATCATCTGGTGCGCCAGGCGCTGTTGCGAGGTGTTGTGCTGGTAGCTGGAGTGGGTGATGCGGGAGCCCATGCACCTCCCTTATACCCGGCAGCATGGCCGGAGGTCTTGGCGGTGACGGCCGTGCAGGGGGGCAGGCAGCGCTTGCCTATCGCTGTAACCGGAGGTCATATCGATCTGGCGGCGGCTGGTGCCAATCTGTCGGTATTCCATCAGGATCGCAGTCAGCGTCTGTTGTCGGGTACGGGTCTGGCGGCTGCTCATGTGACCGGGGTTGTAGCCCGATTGTTGCAGGCGGGCATACCTGTTTCACCTGTACGTCTATATGAATATCTGCGTGAAAGTAGTGATGATATAGGGCAAGCCGGGGCGGACCCTGAGTTTGGTGCAGGGCTGCTCAACCCCTGTCGGGCGCTGCGATTGATCGCGCCGCTTGCAACAGGGTGTCAGGCGGGAGCTGGATTATGAGTGTGTATGCTTTCCGATTGGTGTGCCTGTGTTGTTGTGCCGTGCTGGCGGGTTGTCTGAATCGCGCTGTGGTGCAGTCACCTGAGTCAGTCATTCAGGCTCCGACGGGTGCTTCGTCAGTGGTGGCATCGCGGCTGACTGAGCCGGTGAATATGCCGGTGTCGTTTGTGCCAGCCCGTAGTCAGGCGGTTGATCTGGTATCGGGTATGCCTGCCCGGTTGCAGTCTGTTAAGCGCTCAGCGCCTTATCCACTGGTCAAGGCGGGATTTGCCTACAATAAAGGAGCGGCCTGGCCACAACTGGAGCTGGACCTGGCCCGGCCAGGGGAGTTGCCTGTGACGCAGCGCGGGGGGGTGCTACCTGTGGCACTGACGCAGACGTCAAAGACGCTGCCTGGCCAGGGGGTGTTGTTCTGTGCAACGCCAGAAATTGCGCTGTCACTGGATGCCGGGCCACGTCAGCACTGGATTACCCGGCAGGTAAAATCCCTGACCGGTGGTTTGTGGAAGCGCTGGTTCAGCGATGACGATGGTGGTTCGTCGCTGTTATTGCCCGATCTGCCTCCGGAGCCGTTGGTTGGATCTGGTAGCCAGGCGTTTACGGTTGCTGGCCGGGCGCTGGAGTTACAGCTCAAAGGCCGGCTGACTGATCAGGGGTTGGTAGTCAGCGGTTATCTGCAGGCTGAGTCGCAGCCTGCTGTGCATCTGTTGTACCTGGAGCGCAACGACTGCCAGCAGGCCTGGCCAGACCTGTATGAAGTGCACCGCTTCTGGGGGGCGGAAGAGGATCGAACAGCTGATATGCGGGTCCGGGTGCGACAGGTAGCAGCCGGAAGGTTTGTGGCCGGATTGGGCCGCTCAGAACAGGCTGCGGCACTGACCAGAACTGCCAGGCTTGCGGCGTATAAGGCCCATTTGAAAGCAAAGAGTCCTGGGCCGGTATGGAAGTTGACTGGCGGGTTGTTTCCGGAGCAGGGGGCGCAGTTTTTAAGCGGTTATTTCGGTGGCGTGACACAGGTTGATCAGCTTGATGCTGTGGTGCTGGTTATTCATGTGGTCAGTGTTGTTGATACACGCTATACCACTGCACCATTGCTGTTTCGAATGCGGGTGAGGGGGCGGGGTGAGGTGGAGTTTGTCCGGATATAGTGAGGGCGCAGCAAAAAGTGAAGCCTCTTTGCTGCTTGGGATGTTTAACGCATCTGGTTAAAATCCAGGCTGCCTGCGCACAGTACTGCCTGCATCCGGTTGTGGACGCCCAGCTTGCGCAAAATAGCGGACACATGCGCTTTTACGGTTGTCTCGGCAATATTCAGATTGTAGGCGATCTGCTTGTTGGACTCCCCCATGGACATCCGCTCCAGTACCAGTAGCTGGCGTCGGGTAAGTGAGGAGAATAGTTCGCTGTCCATTGTGTGCGAGGGGTGACCCTGGCTGGTGTCTGCCTGGACGACATCGGCGGGCATCCAGGTGTTTCCGGCCAGAATCTGCTCCAGTGCCTGGCTCATCTCTTCGCGGGGGGAGGATTTGGTAATAAAGCCAGAGGCGCCGTAGGTAATTGCCTGCATGATGATCTGTTTGTCTTCCTCTGCGGAGACGATAACAACAGGTGTCATGGGGGCTTCGTTACGCAGTGTGATCAGACCATGTAACCCGTTCATGCCGGGCATGTTCAGGTCCAGCAGAATCAGGTCTATATCATCGCGGTTGCGGGTTAGCGCCAGCGTACTTTCCAGTTCGTCAGTTTCGAGTGTCTGGCAGCCGGGGAAGCTGCCGCACATTACGTTCGTTATGGCTTCCCGAAATAGCGGATGATCATCAGCTATCAATATCGTGTACACGGGAGTCTCCCTGATTATTATCTTTTTCCAATGAGTTGCGTCCCTGTCTCAAAACACGCAACCGGCTTTGTCTGCAGCGCTCATGGCGTGATTACGGATAATGTCTGTGCGTGAGCGTATGCAGTCAGTTCACAGAGGGGCGCTCGTGTTAGCAAAAGCCCGCTTCTGTTGCGCTATATATCGTCCATAGTGGATAAACTGGACGGTCTTTAAAGCATTCTGGTCATCATACGGCAAATAATCAGAGGAGACATGGGGTTTAATTATTTAGTGATTATTATTTTTTGTACCTTAGTGTAATGAATTCGTGTCAACTTGACGTTGTACTTCGTCTGCAGGATACCTGGCCTGAAGTGCACGGTTGGTGCTGGCAAACAGCTCCGTGATCGTCATAAAAGCATCGACGATAGCAGGGTCAAATTGCCTGGCGCGGCCCTGCTGAATGGTCTCGACAGCAACCTGATGGCTTTGTTCTGGTTGGTTTGTGCGTTCCGATGTGATGGCATCGTAGACATCGGCTACAGCCATAAGCCGGGCAGCAACCGGAATCTGCTTTCCTTTCAGGGCTTGCGGGTAGCCGTTACCATCCCAGCGCTCGTGGTGGCTGAGGGTGATCTGTTTACCAAAGCGGATAAACTGTCGAGTGCTCTCCCTGACTGGCTTTGATAGTAGTTGCTCAGCGTCATTCAGGGCCTGGTAGCCGTACCAGGTGTGCTGTTTCATCAGCTCGTACTCTTCGGCACTCAGGCTACCGGGTTTCTGCAGAATGCTGTCACTGATGCCTGTTTTGCCTATATCGTGCAAGGCGGCCCCCAGAGAGAGAAGGTCGATTGTTTGCTGGTCTGCAAGTTCTTGCCTGAATTCCGGGTGCTGGCTTAGCTTCTCTGCCAGAGCGCGGACAAAGTGTTGGCAGCGCAGGGTATGGTTTCCGCTAGAGTAGTCACGCAATCGCAGGGTGTGAGCCAGCGACAGGATTGCTGCTTGCTGAGTTTGTTGCAGTTCATGTTTGTGCTGGCTTTCCAGTCGCAGGCTCCTGCTGATTGTGCACCATGTTTCGACCTGGGCTTTTACCAGAGGAGGGATACAGGGGAGGGGCATATCACCCAGGCAACCAAGCCTTAGGGCAAGCATCTGGTCGGTGGGTATGCGGCTGGTGCCGGTAATGGCACACTGGATATTCAGAGAGCGGGCTTTCTCGATAAGCGCCTGACAATGGCGCTCCCCTTGCTGCTGGATAATCTGTATATCAATCAGCAGGAGCTGCCAGTTGTGTTCTCGGGTCAGCACGGCGCGGGTGTCGGTGAGTGTGCCGGTGATGTAGAGGGAGTGAGTCGGCTCCAGAATGCGAGAGAGCGTCTGGCTTTGTTCTGCGCTTGAACAGAGGTGTAGGAGGCGAATGCTCATAAATGTCTGCCTGCAGGTTAGGGCATTCCATTGTTGAGGCAGGCTTGCTGAATGGTCAATCAAAATAATCAAACGGGCGTTAGCGGCATGGCCCGGACACAACCGCTGGTGGGTGCGAGGTTGGCGGGTATCTGTTCGAGGTTATCCCCAAATGCTGTGGATAAATGTGTTGAAAACTCTATCCGGGTGGGCTGAAATGCCCATAAACAGGCTTTAGATGACAGATTGGTGAAAAAGTCACCAATAACTGAATTGCTGTACTATCAATAGGTTACGTATACACTTTTAAGTATGGCTGTGTCAACTGCCGGTGAATGGCGCGGTGCTCCTCAGCCCAGGGAGCCTGCCGGGTTTTGTCAATGGCTGCCTGAATGCTCTGTTTGTGCTTGTGGCTTTCGGTGTTTAATCGGCATCAAGGAGTTACTAAACCAGAAGTTGCAGGCGGTAAATTACTGCCTGTCAGGTTCAGGTCAATAAAATATCGGATCACCTAAAATAGCCTACTAGCCTGTAGATTAAGCTGATAGACTGCCTGAAAATCTGTAAATGATGCCTTGGCGAGTGTGTGTCTGATCGCTGGTGCAGGTCTCGACGGAGTATATGGATATCGCCATGAGTTGGTTTTCTAGTCTGAGTATTCGCTGGAAGTTACAGCTGGGTTTTTTTCTTGTGACCATGTTTACCACCATCTACAACAGGTGGCTGGCAACCCTTGAGCTGGATGCAGCTCTTGAAACGGCACAGAAGTTTGAGGCATCAGACGAGCTTATTCACGCCCTTATCCAGCAAAAACAGGACTTTATTCTGCACTCACTCTGGGAGTCGGGGCTTGAGTTTGTGTTGCAGTTTTTTATCATCGGTGTTGTCGCCAGCCTGTTTGTTAAGCCGATTGCGGCTTTGATAAGAAGTTTGCAGGCGGTCAGTAATGGTGATTTGACTCAAAATATTACAACAACATCTCAGGATGAGATTGGTGTGGTTGTTGAGCATTTTAATATTATGCTCAAAAAGCTCAACGAGGTGCTGTCCAACGTTGATAATAGCTCCACACATATTCGTCAGTCCGCTTACCAGATTGCCCGTGTTTCCCAGGATATCGCCTCAATCAGTGAGGCGGAAAATCACCATTTTGTTGAGCTGGCCGAGGTTATACGGCAATTGCATAGTGCCTCGGAGCAGGTGCAGCAGACGGCAGCCAAGTCTCTTGAAAGTGCTCAGCACAATGAGCATACCGCCAGTACCAGTGTGCAGGGAATGCGCGCTAATATTGAAGAGCTGATCTGTATCAGTGGTGAGATATCAGAAGCATCTAAACGGGTTGAGGCGCTGAACCATTCTGCGGAGCAGATTGGTAATATTATCGGTAATATCCGTGAAATTGCTGATCAGACCAACCTGCTGGCGTTAAACGCTGCGATTGAAGCGGCGCGAGCCGGCGAGCAGGGGCGCGGCTTTGCGGTGGTGGCCGATGAGGTGCGAGCGCTGGCTGAAAAAACCAGCCAGTCGTCGGTGCAGATTACCGATATCACCGGTCAGTTTGCTCAGCGGGTAGGGGATGTGACGCAGACGATGGCGCATATGGTGACCCTGGTGCAGACCAACAGTCAGGAGTCTGAAGCAACGGTTAAAGAGCTGGGGCTGGTGGAAGAGAGTGCGCGTAGTAGTGCAGAGCATGCTGCAGTGATTGAGCAAAATAGTGCCCGGCAGCTGGCGACGTTCTCTGAGCTGGAAGAAGCGATGGACCGACTGCTGAGTGTGTTCAAGCAGAATACCTCTAAAGTGGCAAATACGGCGAATATTGGTAGTGCGCTTTATGATCTGACTCAGGAGCTGGCATTACTGCTCAGTGGCTTTAATCTGGAGCCTGTACAGAAGAAGGCCGTGGCTGTGGCAGCAGAGCGACGCCAGTGTGAACGTATCAGTAGTAACCTGCTTATTTCGGTGACGGACAAGGATAAAGGCCTTGATGTTGATGGCTTCTGCCATGATATAAGCCTCTCAGGTATGCGTATTGCGATTTCGCGGTCACTGGATGAAGGAGTGATCGTCGGGTTGCATATCCGTTTGCCATCGGCTGATATTGATGAGTATAACCGCACCGCCCCTCTAGATATCGACGCTGAGGTTGTGCGTTCTCAGAGCCAGAGTAATGGTAAGAGTATATATGGTTTGCGCTTCCTGTCTGCAGATGCGCAGCAAAAGGCCAAGCTGCAGCGTTGTATGGAGTTCTTCCAGGGTCGTTGAGTACTCTGTTAGTCATGTTTCTTCTTTGTGGCGGTATTTGCAACGTATTGTGGTGCAAAGGGATGCTTTGTTGTCAGCCCGAAAGCCGGTAGCATGGCTGTTTCTTCACTCTGAGTCTGCTCATGGCTGTGCAATCTGATCTTCTTACCGGAGCTATTCGTCCAACGCTGGTGCGTATGACGGTGCCAATGATGCTGGGTATCGTCAGCCTGATGCTCTTTAATCTTGCTGATGTGTATTTTGTGGGCCAGCTTGGCATTGAACCGCTGGCTGCACTGGGTTTTACCTTTCCTGTTTCGTTTTCAATTGTCAGCCTTGCGATCGGTTTTGGGATCGGTACATCGGCTACCCTCGCCCGGTTGATTGGTGCTGGCCACAGGGAAGAGGCCGGAGCGATGGCGACGGATAATCTGCTGGTGACAGCAGTCATTGTTGTTGTTATTTCTTTGCTGGCACGATCAGGAATTGAGCCCGTTTTTCGCCTGATGGGGGCTGAGGATGGCTTGTTACCACTCATTGATAGCTATATGTCTATCTGGTTTCTGGGTGCAGTGTTTCTGGTAGTAAACATGGTCGGAAACAGTGCTATGCGCGCCAGTGGAGATACGCGAACTCCGGCAAAGCTGATGGCGCTGTCGTCCGGCCTGAACCTGTTACTTGACCCACTGCTGATATTTGGTGCCGGGCCGATTCCGCCGCTGGGGATTCAGGGGGCTGCCATTGCCAGTGTTATTGCCTGGGGGCTGACAACGTTAATGGTGCTTCATGTGCTATATCATCGGGCTCAGTTGCTGGTGTTACAGCCAATACGGCTGGATCGCATGTTCCGGCACTGGTCTCAGGTGATGAAAATAGGTTTGCCTGCCGCGCTGTCAAATATGATGACACCGGTGGCTGGTGCAGTATTGACGGCGCTGGTCGCTGTGCATGGCCCGGAGGCTGTGGCTGCATTTGGGGTTGGTAACCGGCTTGAGTCTATTTCGTTGCTGGTCTGTCTGGCGTTTTCGATGACGTTACCACCCTTTATTAGTCAGAACTTCGGTGCAGGCCAGGTGGCGCGAGTCTGCCAGGCTTATATGGGGGCTGTGCGGTTTGCTCTGGGGTGGCAATTGTTGGTGTATGTTGCTCTGTTGCTGGGCGCTGATTATCTGGTGGTGTTGTTTACTGATGATGGCCGGGTGCGTGAGTTGCTGGGGCTGTGGCTGCTGCTGGTGCCGGTTGGCTTTGGTTGCCAGGCGGTAACGTTTCTTACGGCGTCAGCATTTAATGCCTTGCATCAGCCTTTACGAGCGATGCGCATCAGTGTTGCCCGACTCTTTGTTTTTTATGTGCCGCTGGGTTGGCTGGGGAGTCAGCTGGCAGGGTTAGAGGGGATGTTTGCAGGGTTGGTGCTGGCGAATGCCCTGATTGCCGGGCTGGCGTATTACTGGATGCGGCGACACCTTGCGCGTCTGGGTTAGAGGCGGTCAGCCCTGGTTCTTCCTCTTCTTATAATCTTCTGATTACTAAAGGTTATTTTGTCTTTTGTGGAGCCTGTGCAGATTTCTGTTCGTGGCTCTGCAGTCCCTTCTGTCATTTAAAGAATGTTATACCTTTTGCCAGGTCTGATTCTTTTGACGAATTATTTCTTTGGGTCTACCAGAAAAATAGTGCTTGTCACCTGCTTTTAATATAGCCATTATATATTTTAGTTAGATCGTAAAAGTGTGAATTAGCAGATCTGGCTTCGCTATTTTTTACTTGAATCAGGCGAATGGATTTGCGCTCGTAGTTATTAATTGCGAGTTGTGTTGATAATTATAAAGGGGATGTGACGCATGAGTCAGAAAGTAGCTTTGGTAACCGGTGGTACAGGTGGTCTGGGAACATCAATTTGCCGTTCCCTTGCAGATTCCGGTTTCCGGGTTGTTGCGGGTTATAACAGTGGTGGTAACCATGATAAAGCGAAAGCCTGGCAGGAAGAGCAGCGTCAGGCTGGCTATGATATCCTGGTATCCTATGGTGATGTAACAGATGCTGAGTCCTGTGCGGCCTGTGTAAAAGCCGTTGAAGAGATGACGGGCGGCACAGTTGATGTACTGATCAATAATGCTGGTATTACGCGTGATGGCCAGTTCAAGAAAATGAGCTGGGAGCAGTGGGATGAGGTGATGTCTGCTAACCTGGACTCCATGTTCCATATGACGCGTACGGTTATCAATCCGATGATTGATAAAGGCTGGGGGCGTATTATTAATATCTCCTCTGTAAATGCTCAGAAAGGTCAGTTTGGTCAGTGTAACTATTCTGCTGCCAAGGCTGGTATTCATGGCTTTACTAAAGCGCTTGCACAAGAAGTGGCACGTAAAGGTGTCACGGTAAATACTGTGTCCCCTGGTTATATTAAAACGGCAATGGTCGCTAAAATTTCTGATGAAATTCAGGCGCAGATCTGTAGCACTATTCCTGTAGGCCGGTTTGGTACTCCGGAAGAGATTGGTCGTATTTGTAATTTCCTTGCCGAGGATGGCTCCAGTTATATTACTGGCGCTGATATGTCTATTAACGGCGGTTTACATATGCACTAAATTTACCGTAATAAAATACCCGCGCTGCGGGTATTTTTTTTGCGTTGCAAAAACATTCTGTCAGTTTTTTCTGTTCTGTAGGCTTTGTATATACGGCCTGTACTTGGCTTTACTCTGAATTATTTGTTAGCTTTTGCTGCGCTGCAAGGTAGCGGGGCATAGGGCCCAGATCTTCATAAATCTCTTCACCTTCCTCAACCCGGATAACTTTGCTGCCAGGGATATAGGGCATTTTTTCTTCGACCTCAAGAATGGCCAGGTGCAGCAGACTTGTCACAACTTCATTTCGCTCCAGTTGAAATGTTTCTGCCAGTGCTTCAAGCTTTTGCAGGTCATGTTGGGGGATATCGATCTGGCAGCTGGTGCGTTTCTGGTTGAAGGTGGTCTGGCGTTGCCATTGTGCGAGCAGTGCCTTGAATGATTGGCTGTTCATAAGTTGTTTCCGGTTTGCTGTTTGTTAAAAGCAGGGCGGCCCTGGACAGTCTTTTTAGTCAGTGTAGTGGCTTGTACGCGCTCTGGGGCGGTCTGAGTGAGTAAATAGAGGAGATGGTGTGTGGCTTCGGTGCGAATTGTGGTTGGGACAGTCTATGGTATGGCCCTGGAGGTAGCTCATGGCTGTGTGGAACTATTGGTGGAGCTGGGTCATCAGCCTGTGCTGCTGGGGGCAGCTGATTACGGGGAGTTGATTGATGATGAGCTGGATGTCGTGTTGGTGGTTACGTCCACGACCGGTGATGGTGAAATCCCTGACGGGTTGTTGCCGCTCTATGAAGCGCTGGAGCAGCAGAAGCCTGCGCTTTCCCGGGTGCGTTTTGGTGTGGTGGCGCTGGGCGATAGTGGATATGAAAATTTTGCCCAGGCAGGGGTTCTGTTTGCTGCTTTGTTGCACAATACCCAGGCGAAAGCCGTGGGTGAGCCACTTTTTATTGATGCCTGCGAGACTGCTGATCCTGAAGAAGTGGCCGCACAGTGGCTGAGGCATTGGGCTGCTTTGCTTTAACTGTTAAGGCTGTGTTGTCTGGTAAAGCGTTGTTGCTGTTGCAGGAGTGTTTGGAGTTCGTTTGCTGGTAAGGGGCGGCTGAACAGGTAGCCTTGCAGTTGATCACAGTCCTCCTTCTTCAGAAACTGATGCTGGGCGTCAGTTTCAACGCCTTCGGCGCAGACGGTCAGGCCCAGGCTTCGGCCCAGGGCAATAACGGCTCTGGCTATGGCTTCACCGTGTGGGTCTTGAGGGATGTCACGTACCAGAGATTGATCAATTTTTACTTTCTGAATGGGTAGCTTTTTCAGGTATGCCAGGGAGGAGTAACCTGTGCCGAAGTCGTCCAAGGCAAGGCTTATGCCCAGTTCACGTAACTCCTGCAATACCGCCGCCGTTTGGGCTTCATGCTGCATCACAAAGGTTTCCAGAATTTCCAGCTCCAGTGCTTGCGCAGGCAGGCTGTGCTGTCTGATCAGTCTGTTGAGCTGGGAAACCAGACCATCCTGCATAATCTGCTGCCCCGCCAGGTTGATAGACAGGCGGAAGTTGTCCAGCCCCGCCAGCAGCCACTGGCCCAGTTGGGCGCATGCGGTGTTTAGTACCCATTGACCAAGGCGGTGCATCAGTCCGATCTCTTCTGCGATGGGTAGAAAGCTGCCGGGGCTTACCAGGCCTAACTCTGGGTGGAGCCAGCGGATCAGTGCTTCTGCGCCGATGATCTTACCGCTGGCCCCGTCAACCAGGGGTTGGTAAAAAAGCACGAACTGATTCTTTTCCAGTGCATTACGTAGTTCTGGCTCCAGTATCAACCATGTTTCAACCTGCTGTCCGAGCTGGGGTTGATAGATACAGTGGGTGTTACGACCATGGTTTTTAGCGTGATGTAATGCTGTATCTGCATGTCTGACCAGTTGATCTACCCGGTCGCCGTGCTCAGGGGCCAGGGCAACACCGACTGATACTGTTATGAAATGACGTCGCCCGCAAATCTCGAAGGGGTGGTCCAGCGCAGATACCAGTTGCTGTGCAATCTGCTGTGCTTCGTTGAAGGTGCTGACCATGGGTAGCAGGAGCGCGAATTCATCGCCTCCCAGTCGTGCCAGCAGGTCAACTGGCGTAATCTGCTGGCGCAGTAAGTCTGCAACCTGGGTAAGCAGTTGATCTCCCGCTTCGTGCCCCATCGCTTCATTAATATGTTTGAAGCGATCCAGGTCCAGCATCATTACCGTCAGTGCTGGCTGGTGGCGAACCCACTGCTCAAGCACGGTGTTGAACAGCTGGCGGTTGGGTAGCTGAGTCAGGGTGTCATGATCGCTGAGAAATCGAAGCCGCTGCTCTGATTCATGTTGATGATGGATATCTGTATAAACCGAGACTTTATGAAGTATTACTCCACGCTCATCCCTGATCAGCTTGATATGCAGGCGGTGAAGGCAGTTATGCTGGTTTTTATGTCGATTCCAGACCTCTCCCTGCCAGCTGCCATACTTTTCAAGCTGCTCTTTTTGTTGGCGGAAAAAACTGGCTGGGTGTTGATCGGATCGGATGAGTGAAGGTGAGCTTCCTATCAGTTCTTCACGGCTGAAACCGGTAATAGTGCAAAATGCGTCGTTCACATCAGTGATGGTATCTGAGGGGTCGGTAATCAGAATTCCTTCACTGGTTGTGGCAAATGCTGTGGCTGCCAGTGCCATCTGTTCGGCGCTGGCTTTAGCGTGGCTGATATCGAGGAAGATACCATTCCAGGTGCAATTTTCGCTGTTTTCGGGGTGTTCTGGCAGGGCTGACACCTGTATCCAGCGAATCATGCCATCGCTGCTGAGTAAACGGAATTCCTGGTGCCAGGGCTGGTTTGTGTGGTGGGACTGGTGAATAGAATTATTAAAAGCATCACGGTCTTCCGGGTGCAGGGCTGACCAGAATATGCCGTAGCAACTGAGGACTTCGTCTGCATTAAGGCCGAGTACCTGCAGGCTCTGCTGGCTGAAAAAGGTGAACTGGCGCTGGCCATGGCTTTGTTGCTGGTACTGAAAAACAACGCCGGGCAGAGTGCTGGTGATTTGATGCAGGCGGGTGGCTGTAGAGCGCAGGGCGTCCTCAACCTGGGTGCGCCGGATGGCCATTCCAGCCAGGTGTGAAGCTGCCTCAAGCAACTGGTTGCTGAAAGAGTCAGGTAATCCGTGGTGGTGTCGATACAGTGACAGTCGGCCCTCAATACGACCGCTGTCACTCATGATAGGCCAGGTCCAGCAAGCGCAGAGGCCGGATAGTGGTAATTGTGGTTGGTGCTGTGTCCACGGGTGTTCCGTTGTCAGGTCGGCTGAGTGGACAGGCCTGTCCTGTGTGAGTGTGCTGGCAAACGCGGTGCTGCCATTCTGGCTGTTGCTGAGCTGTCTGATGAGTTTCTGCTCGGCAGGGGAGGCCCCCTGGCTGCAGGTCAGGTCTAGCTGTGTGCGCTGGGGATTGAAAAGGTGCACCACCGCGATACTGTCGGGAATTGCCTGCTGTAGCGTCAGGCAGATCTGATTGATAATCTTTTTCAGGGGGTGGCGGGCGGCAATCTGTTCCAGGGTGTTTCGTTGTAGCTGAATAAGGGCGTTGAACTGCGCCTTTGTTGTGATCAGATCCATTGTCGGTGCAGGCATCGGGTGTTACTTCCATCCATTGAGACAGGGGCGGTATATCAGAGCCTGAGCTCGGTCTGCCCGGCAGTTTTTCTGCGGTGACAGGCAGTGCTGACTGACTTCAGTTAAGCACAAAAAAACAGAGTTGCCTGGTGCCTGCTATTTACTCTGCTTGATGTGCCTGAAGGTCAGGTTTATGCGCGCAGATAAGGGTTTGCGAGTGCGGGGAATACTGTGCTGCCAATAGTGCTGAGTGCTGCCTGACATGATCAGCAGGTCACCATGGTGAAGCACCAGCTCTTGTTTCTTCTCTTTTGCGAACTGTTTGTGACGGAGCAGGAAGCGGCGGCTCTGGCCCAGACTGAGGGACGCTATTACCGGGTTCAACCCCAGTTCGGGCTCGTCGTCACTATGCCAGCCCATCGTATCATTGCCATGGCGATAGAGATTGAGAAGTGCACAGTTAAAGGGAGTTGTACAGTGCTGTGCGAGTGTGGGCAGCAAGGCAGCAATGGCCGGGTGCCAGGCTGTGCTGGTCAGCGTCAGGCGGGAGTATTGGTAATGGAGCCCGGGCTCTCCCTGAAATGCCTGCAGGCGTGGGGTATCGAAGGTTTTTCCATACACTGTGATCTGATCCTGTCGCCAGGCGATCTCTGAGCTCAGCTGCTGCAGCAACTGGCTGGCATTATCGTTGTCAAGGAAGCCTGGCAGATAGATGAGTTCGCCATCGTCCAGTGGATAGTTTTGCTGTGTCATTGCGCTGAGTGTTCGCGTGGCCTGTCAGTTACTCACTATGCTCAGAATAACAGATTGCGGAGGGTGCAATGATGAAACCGCTACAGACACTGAAGTGTGAAGTCTGTCATGAAGGTGTGGCCAGTATGGCTGCTGAGCAGGTTGCCGAGGGTTTGCTGCAACTACCTGACTGGCAGTGTGATAATCCGCAACAACCAACACGGCTATTTCGCCGCTTTATATTCAGGGATTTTGCCCAGGCGTTACGGTTTACCAATGCAGTGGGAAGTTTTGCGGAGCAGCAGAACCATCATCCAGACTTGCTGACTCGATGGGGAGCAGTTGAAGTGACCTGGTACACCCACAAAACTGGTGGCCTGCATCTGAATGACTTTATCTGTGCAGCGCAGACCGACCGTATTTTTACTCGGCCGGGGGACAAGTAGTGTTCGGCCCCGCTGGCTGATAGAATTATTCGCTTTTTATCCTGTACCTATTTGCTTTTACGGAGCTGAGACAACAATGGAACGCAGATTCCGTCTCGTACTGGCCTGCCCTGACCGGGTTGGCATTGTATCCATGGTGAGTAACTTTATTTCCAGCCATGGTGGGTCAATTACCGACGCTAATCAGCACTCGGATACCAGCATTGGCTGGTTTTTTATGCGCGTCGAAATCAAGGCGGATTCGTTACCTTTCAGTCTTGAACAGCTGAAGGAGGCATTCAGCCCCATTGCGCGTTCGTTTGAGATGAACTGGCAGATTCACGATTCGGCGCAGCCACGGCGGGTTGTCCTGATGGCCAGCCGTGATGCTCATTGTCTGGCTGATCTGCTGTATCGTTACCACGCTGGGGAACTGGATTGTGAAATTCCCTGTGTGATTTCCAATCACGATGATTTGCGCTCCATGGTTGAGTGGCATGGCATTCCATATTTCCATGTGCCAGTGGACAGGCAGGACAAGCAGCCACACTTTGATGAGGTAAGCCGTCTGATTCGCGAACACTCAGCCGATACGGTCGTTCTTGCGCGCTACATGCAGATACTGCCTGAGGATATCTGTGCGCAGTATGAGCAGCAGATTATTAATATTCATCACAGCTTCCTGCCATCTTTTGCAGGTGCCCGCCCTTACCACCAGGCGCATGTGCGTGGCGTCAAGCTGATTGGGGCGACCTGTCATTATGTCACCCAGGATCTGGATGCCGGGCCGATTATTGATCAGGATGTGATCCGTATCAGCCACCGTGACCTGCCTGAGGATATGGTGCGACTGGGTAAGGATGTTGAGAAAAATGTGCTTTCGCGTGGCCTGCGCTGGCATCTGGAAGATCGGATCCTGGTGCACGGTAACAAAACCGTGGTGTTTAACTGAATGCGTTTTACCAGGTAGAGCAGCGATTTCAGGACTAACATGGTTGTGAACCGTCAGGTACCACCGTATCTGCGAAATAACAGGGAGAGCTGCCGTGTTACGTTCTGTGAAAGTCCGAGACTACATGACCGAAAGCCTGGTAACGTTTACGCCCCAGACTGATCTGTTTGTGGCAATTAACCAGCTGCTGGAATACCGCATCTCCGGTGCGCCAGTGGTGGATGAGCAGGGTCAGCTGGCCGGTATTCTTTCCGAGGCTGATTGTCTGCGCTCCATACTCACCCTGACCTACCATGAGGAGGAGATGGGGGGGGTGGTAGGAGATTGTATGACTCGCCAGGTTGAAACCATCGACCATGAGGCGGATATCATCGCAGTAGCAAAAATATTTACTGAACAGGGCCGGCGTCGTTTACCCGTGGTACATCGTGGTAAACTGGTCGGTCAGATCAGCCGTTGTGATGTATTACGGGCCGTTGAGGAATTTACCCAGCCCGGGTAAAGCCTCTGGCCTGCTCCACAGTGGCTGATTGCTTATCTTTCAGCACAGAGTTAACGGGAACCGCTGTATGGCGCTGATGCCAGAACAACCTTTTCTTGTATACCCCTCCCAGGCCGTAACCTATGGCCTGGAGGGCGCGCTGCTATTACAGCGGTATCAACAGTTACTGGGCATACTGGTGACAGATCTCAGTCAGCCGATGGCTATTGTGATCAGTCGTGAGCAGTGGCTCCAGCTTGTCCCGTTCTGGAGCGAGGAGCAGCTTGCCATTGCCACCGGTGAACTGGTGGCTTTGCAGGCGATCGATGTTGGCTTCCTTGAGGATGGCCAGGTGCAGGTGAGCCAGGTCTGGCCACAGGAGTTACATGACGCTGGTCTGCAAAATGCTCCAGAGCTGGACCAGATTGAGCCTGTTGTATCGATGCCACCGCAAATAGCCGAACAGCCGGACGCGCCTCAGGCGGTTGTACCTTTGCCTCCGGTGCTTGAGCCGGTGAGTGAATTGCCGGTGTATGATGCACCACCTGCTGAGACATCGCCGGTGCGCAGAGTTGCTCGTCGACGTATTAACCCGGAAACACTGATGCAGCAGCGTGGGCCAGCCCCCACATTTGGTGGCAGTACGGGGTGGCGCCGGCAGGAAACTGAGGTTGAAAACTCAGATGAACTGCACCAGGTTTTTAACATGCGTGAGGAGCATAATCAGAAGCTCCATCCGATGTTTATTGGCTGGAAGCCCAGTGATACATTTTTCGAGCTACTGCCCCGTCATGCCATTCCGAATGAGTATGCTGAGGAGTGCCTGGATGAATTTACGCTTTACTGGCTGGATAAAGACCGTAAAGAAAGCAACTGGGACCAGAAATTCCTTGCCTGGGTGAAGCGCGAGTGGATCCGAAAACAGACCCGTGAAGCGCGCCAGCGTAACCAGGATAGTAGTGAACCAAAAGGTACAGGTCATGAAAACGCCCGCCGAGATACTCGCGAGAACCGGAAACGGGTTACCGCAGCGATCATGGACATCAAAGACACCGACTGGTAATGGTGAGCAGGCGCAGCAACAGACGCCTCCTGCTGACACTATACCGCTGGAAACCAAAGCGCATGTCAATATGATCTTTGCCCGGTTTATGGCGATCTACGGACACAAGTTTAAAAGCTGTTTTGAAACGGAAAATGAGATCCGGATTGCCAAGCGGGAGTGGGCGCTGAGCCTGCGTGGCTACGGTGAGCGCGAGCTGGTGATGGCAATTGATCACTGCAAGGCTCAACTGGCCTGGATGCCAACCATTTCAGAATTTCTGGATATTCTGCGCAGCCGGACGGGGGATTTTGGATTACCCTCCGTGCGTATGGCCTATGAAGAAGCCTGTCGTTTTGCTCTGGCCCCCAGTCATCATCACTGGAGCCACCCGGCGGTTTACCAGGCTGGAAGGGCGACGGGCTGGTTTGAAATACGCAGTGAGCCTGAACGTCAGGTATATCCTCTGTTCAGCTACAACTATGACCTGCTCTGCCGTCGAGTGCGTGAAGGAGAAGCGCTGGAGGAGCCTGTAGTACAGGCGCTGCCGGATCGCTCTGACAATACCATCATTGAGCAGATGGAGAGTTGGAGTGACGCTGCTGGGCTGGATATGGCGGAGGCTTCCAAGCTGTTGTTCTATATGACCAAGCCTCGCTATAGCAAGGTGCGTAAGCGATTTCGTCAGCAGGCTGAACTTAAGTGTGCAGAGCGCGGCATACAACTGGCGCTTCCGGAATAAACGGGCTCAGCTACCCGGCTCTGCTCAGTGGTGATGGGCGCGGCAACAGTCGCGGGGCAGGGCGGCGAAAGTCAGGCAGCAGGCTGGCCTGGTTATGCAGCCCGGTTGAGGTTGCTGTACGCTGGAACAGGTGCAGCTTTCCCTGGTGCCGCTCTCCCAGCCACTGCTGTGGTGCCTGAATAATATCCAGAAGCAGGCTGTTAGCATCCGCACTGCTGCGATTATCCGGACCACTGCGGTACTGCCGGAACTGCAGGTTTGCCAACAATCGCGCCAGCATTGTGCCATCCCAGATAGCAGGTTCATCGGTGACGGGGTGAAGGGTACCCAGGCAACCAGGTGCAATCAGGGTTCGCTCCTTTGAAAAGGACTTACGTACAGTAATATCGGTGTGTGCTCTGAGCAGGGAGTTATCGCGAACATTACTGCTGAAATCCATCGATTCCAGGCCTTCCAGAATTCGTCTCAGTTGCCAGTCACAGGACTTGATCAGCTGCCATACCGGCTCAACCGATACCCGGGAGCCCAGGCTGTATTTTGTTGCGTCACGCCCCTGTTTGTCGGCATTGAGCAGTGTCAATTGCAGATAGGTCGTCTGCATGTCGACCAGGCACTCCGGGTATTCGACATAACAGTAGGGTGTTTCTCTGCGGCAGAAAGCAATCCAGTCAGAACGGCTGTGAAGTTGCGATAAGACAGGTATGATCACTCAGGAACAGTATCCATGCGGGCCAGGAAAAGGCCCGAGTATATAGAGAAGTTTCGGGATCGACACCATGAAGTTACTAAACCGCTCTGCTTTTTCCATCTTGCCACGTCAGCCATTCGCCGACTGGGTCTCCCGCTTACCGCTGGACGATGAATTCCCACAGGGGCTGAATCTGGAGGAGCATCGCCAGGAAGGCACTGTTTACCTGATTGATGAGGTTGAAGATGAGGCGGGTTTTGAGCAGGCACTTGAAGCACATTGGATTGCTATCTTTGAAAATGAGCTGGCGGCCTGGGATGAGTTTGGGGATCACTGGCCTGAAGAGCGTGACAAGGTGCTGTTTCTGGACTGGTTTGAACTCAAGCCCCAGGTGCTGGCACTGGATCTTAGTCGCCAGTCGTTAATGACCGCTGACCTGGAACAGTAGTGGAGTAAATGATGATTCAGACCTTGCCCGATGTAATGCAGTTACATCCCCAGCGCGACAGCCTGTATGCAGAGCTGCATTCTCGCCCTTTCCAGGTGATACCGACTCCCTCCCGTGTGACTCATATTGCGGTTCACTGTACGGAGGAGGAGAAGCGGCAGCAGTTCACACACCTGTGTGAACTGTGCGAAGCGCTGGATATTACGGCTCCCCTTAAAGAGAGTATCTGTATTGAACTTGAGGTTGGAGCCCTGAAGATCCGTCGTGAAAAGCATATGGAATTTTCCAGTTATACTTTCACCTGTTTACCGGATAAAGCAGGGTTGAACAGTGCCAGTCCGTTTGATCAGACCGCTATTTCACGATTGCCTTCTGGCTGGTTAAGCCGGTTGCCAGGCCAGGTTGTGGCCGCGTTCCATGTTGCTGTGGAAGATGGTCGGGATCAGCGGGATCTGATGCTGCCAGTGGTCAAACGCTATTTTGAAGGCATGCGCCTGGTGGGTAGCAGTCCGCAGAATGGTGATGCCAGGGTCTGGACGACTTTTCAGCTGCACAGCGATGGCTTTGGTCGTTTTCTTGTCTATAACAAGAAGATGAGTGACAGCCAGCTGGGTCGTCTTGTGCAGCGCTTGATGGAAATTGAAACCTATCGGCTGATGGCGCTGCTGGCACTGGATACAGCACGTAAATTCAGTCCAGCCCTGGCTGAAATGGATGCTGAACTGGCCGCGGTTACACGCCGGTTAGCGGTTCGTGCCGAAGAAGAAAATGAACAGCAGATACTGTCGGAACTGACGGATATGGCTGCAAGGGTTGAGTCCTGTCGTGCTGACTCGACATTTCGTTTTGGCGCAACGCAGGCTTATCATGCGCTGGTGATACAGCGCTTAGCTGAGTTACGAGAAGATGAGGTCTCGGGCCACCTGACTATCAGTGAGTTTATGACCCGGCGATTGAGTCCGGCAGTACGTACCTGTGAAGCGGTTGGCAAGCGGCTTGAGGATCTGTCCCGGCGTATTGACCGGGTGTCTGACATGATGCGAACCCGTGTTGAACTGTCGATACAGGCGCAGAATCAGCAGTTGCTGGCGTCCATGGACCGACGCTCACGGATACAACTTATGATGCAGCATACGGTTGAGGGGTTATCTGTTGCGGCGATCAGTTATTATGCGGTTGGTCTGGTCAAGTATATTCTGGATGCGTTGTACAAGACTGGGGTTGAGTTCGACAAAAGCCTGATCCTTGGCTTGTCTGTACCTGTTGTAGTGGGGACTGTCTGGTTCTTTACCCGCCGAATTCATCGCCACTTCTTACGTCTGGCAACCGATAAAGCGGATGACTGACTTTTTATAAGTAATGAGCTTTAAGCAGGTTTTTTATGTCCATTGAAAATTCTATACGTACGAAGCTGACAGAAACGCTGTTGCCTGTGCACCTTGAAATAGAGAACGAAAGCCATATGCACAGCGGCCCGGCTCAGGAATCACACTTTCGTGTGGTCGCTGTCTCTGAGCAGTTTGCTGGAAAACGGCTGGTCCAGCGCCATCAGCTGGTGTACAAAATCTGCTCCGAAGAGCTGGCAGGACCTGTGCACGCACTGTCTATGCACCTCTATACAACGGCCGAGTGGTCTGCGCGTGAGCAGGTTGCACCATTATCGCCTGACTGTTTGGGCGGTTCGAAGTCAGATTGAACTCACCTCTAACAGGCTGATGACCCTCATTGCTATTTTGTCAGTGTCGAGTCGTTGTCAGTTACTCTGAGTTGACTCGGGTCAAGTTGCTTTTGATTAGGGAATGAAAAGGTCGCATTTGCGACCTTTTTTTTAGATCTTCTACTTACCTGTTATTAAAGCGAACAGATAGTCACCGGCTGCTGCTTATTGCAGGCTGCTGGCAGTGCTATCTATTTCGTACTGACCATATACTGTGGACCAGAGTGCTCGGGCCTATTTAAGGAGAGGATAATGCGGAGCAATCTTCCTGTAACGAATGTTGAGAAAACCTTCAGAGAAGATACCCCCCTGATTTCGACAACTAACCTCAAAGGACAGATTACGTTTGTCAATGATGCGTTTGTTGCTATTTCTGGCTTTGATAGAGACGAGCTGTTGGGGCAGCCGCATAACCTGGTTCGACACCCGGATGTTCCCCCAGCTGTTTTTGCAGATATGTGGAGCAAACTGAAGGAGGGGATGCCCTGGATTGGCGTGGTAAAGAACCGCTGCAAGGATGGTGGCTTTTACTGGGTTAAAGCCTACGTTACACCGATCATTGAGTCTGGTAGCTGTATCGGTTATCAGTCAGTCAGAACCCTGCCTACAGCGGGTCAGAAGGGGCGGGCGCAGGCCGTATATGAGCGTCTGAATAGTGGAAAGCGGCGCTTGTCTTTCCATGATATGCGTGTGTCTACCCGGGTGGTGGTTGCTGCGCTGTTGTCTGCGCTGGTACCGCTGGGGGTTGGCTGGGGCACCGGATTTGACCCGTTCATGACAGGGGGGGCGATGGCGGTGATGGCGCTGGCAGGTATGCTCGCCGCCTACAGTGCAGTGAAACCGTTGCGGGATATGGAGCGCTTATCCCGGCGAACTATCGATTCAAAAGTGCTGCAGGAGATGTTTGCCAACTCTGTGTCCGAGGTGGGTCAGGTGTATCTGGAAAACATGACTCTTCGTGCCCGAGTGCAGGCGGCAAATGTACGGGTTAACTATTCAGTGGGTGAGCTGCAGGTTCATGGTGATGAGGCGGTAAATATCGCTCAGCAGACCAACGAAGCGATCAACCGGCAGGTGGAAGAGCTAGACCGGGTCTCCACCCATATCAGTGAACTATCGACTGCAATTGAAGAGGTGGCGCGTAACGCTACATTGACGTCTGATGAAACCCGTGCAGCCAATGAGGTGGCTGCCAGTGGGCAGTCCGTTGTGGAAGGTGCTATACAGTCGATCCGTCAGTTGGCGACTAATGTCGAAGATGCCGCCACCCAGATTTCAGCACTGCATAGTCAGACTCAGGATATCGCTACAGCCACCAGTGTTATCACCGAAATAGCCGACCAGACCAATCTGCTGGCGTTGAATGCAGCCATTGAAGCTGCGCGCGCCGGTGAGCAGGGAAGGGGCTTTGCGGTGGTCGCTGATGAAGTACGTGAACTGGCGAAGCGAACACAGGAGTCCACACAGACCATTGAGTCCACCATTCAGCGCCTGGGGCGTGAATCTGAACACGTGGTTAAAGTGATGGAAGCTGGTCGTGAACAAGCCCACAGCTGCGTTGCACAGGCGGCGGAGGCGGGGAAGGCACTGGAGTCGATTATGAGTACGGTAGCGAACATTGCTGATATGAGTGCGATGATTGCAACCGCTTCAACCCAGCAGAGCTCGGCAGCAGATGATCTGACACATAACGTCGATACGATTCAGTCTGCTGCGCAGCTGGCACAGGAGGCCGCAGGCCGAACGGAGACGGCGTCGGTCAAACTGGCTGATACATCGCGCGATATAGTGCAGAGTGTCACTTTCTGACTGCTTGTCAGAATAGCGTGATTAAAACAGCAGATAACAGAACAGATTATTGAGCTTTTTTGTTGCAAGGGTTTAGATAATGGCTACAACGGCGTTGGCCGCTGGGAATATTGATATTCATCAATGCGCAGGGGCTGGGTGAGGGGGACACTGGGTACCAGAGGGAACGAAAAATACAGGCCAGCCAGGCAAGAACCAGATGATTTTGAAGGGGATTTTTCTGGCTCAAGGTATCTGGCTATGGTGTTTTCGACCTCGGAAAATACATCAGTATAAGGAAGACTTTAATGCCTATTGAACACCATGATCTGTTACATGAGTTTCCTGAACACCGCGATCGTATTCACGACCTTAAAGTGAGTGATGCCCACTTTGCTCGCCTGTTTGATGAATATCATCAGGTGACAAAGGATGTTGAACGGATGGAGTCCGAAATAGAAGCGGTATGCACGCAGACCGAAGAGACAGCCAAGTTGCGCCGTCTGCACCTGAAAGACCAGCTTCATAGCATGATTATAGCGGCTGACTGAGCTGCCATCTGCCAGGAAAAATGCCGACCTCGCTGTCGGCATTTTGCTGTCTGGATAACGGTATAAAGGAGATGGGTTGGCGGCGCTGAGTGAACTTTGTGGCGGGGGTTGTGGTCTGAAGCTCAACACTGCTTTGAGTATGCCAGAGTGTTTGATGTTATTTCTCCTTTAGTGACTTTAGTTCAGCGGCTGGTGGCCCCCACTGTGCCGCTGCTTTTTTTTATGGTCGCCCATAGCGCTCTGGCAGCTCCAGACCTCATTCTTTACAACGCTCATATTCTGGTCGCCGATGAAGGCTTCAGCGAGGTTGAAGCGCTGGCAGTAGAGGATGGGCGCATCTGTGCAATTGGCCGTAATTTTGCTGTTCGTGCCCTGGCCGACGAGCATACCCGACTGGAAAACCTTCAGGGGCGCACCGTTATTCCTGGCCTGATAGATAATCATATACACGCAGTTCGTGCTGCCCAGCGCTGGCATCATGAAGTACGTCTTGACGGGGTGACAGATTACAATGCTGCATTGGCGCTGATTGCTGCCAAAGCCGATACGCTGGCACCGGGAGAGTGGGTTCTTGCCAGCGGTGGCTTTGTTGAGCATCAGTTTACTGACCAGCCGGAGGGGTTCCAGCTGGCAGACCTGGATAAGGCTGCGCCAGATAACCCGGTGTACCTGCAACATCTGTTTGACTGGGGCTATGTCAACAGTAAAGCATTGGCAACCATTGGCGTCGATAGCGCCGTATCAGGGCAAATTCGTCGAGGGTTGCTACTGGATCACCACCAACGGCCCACAGGGACGGTGACACTGGCAACGCAGCAGGCAATTCTGGCTCAGCTTCCTGCACTGAAGCCTGAAGCGCAGCAGGTCAGTGTTCAAGCGATGCTGCAGGAGCTGAATCGTCAAGGGCTTACCACCATACTCGATGCTGGCGGCTTTGATACATTGCCACGGTTCTATACCCCGTTTCGTGAGCTGGCGGCGCAGCAGAAGCTCAGTGTGCGGGTGTTTTACCTGCAGCAGCTGATTCCCTGGGAGAAAGGTTATGGCCAGCCGCCAGACATGACCAGGCTTGAGCGTACGGGGGGCAACGGTGATGTTGCGGACTGGTTTCAGCGTATTGGGGTGGGAGAGCAGCTTTATCTGCCGTTGCAGGATAGTGCCGGACGTGCGGCGCAGTCATCAGCAGAGGTTCGCCAACGTTTTAGTCATTATGCACAGACTCTTATGGATAAGGGTATCCATCTGCATCTGCATGCCGTTAATGATCAGAGCATCAATCAGCACCTGGATCTGTTATCTCCTATGACAGAGCGCTATAACCTGCGTGCATTACGCTGGACTTTTGCCCATGCTGACGGCATCCAGCGACAGACCGCACAGCGGGTGGCTGAAATGGGATTCAACATTGCTGTTCAGGCCCGCCCCTGGCTGATTGGCTATCGGTTCCAGCGACGCTTTGCGGAACGGGCGGCCCAGATGACTCCGATACGTATGCTGACTGAGCAGGGGGTGCGCTGGGGACTGGGGTCAGACGGCCCGGTTGTTGCCAGTATTAACCCGTTTCATAGCCTGGACTGGGCGGTGAATGGCACGATGGTCGATGGCCAGCCACTTTCTCAGCAAACGGTGAGCCGGGAGCAGGCCCTGATTGCCCATACTCGAAATAATGCCCGCCTGCTGTTTGCTGAAAATATGCTGGGTACACTGGAGCCCGGTAAGCGGGCTGATCTGGTAGTGCTTAATCAAAACTATCTGACAATGCCTGCACAGGAGATTCGCTATATTCGCCCTCTGGCCACGATGGTGGATGGGCGCTGGGTCTATCGTGCTCAGGCCTCCGATTAGGTTCGGTATTTCTCTGTCTGGCGCAAGGATTACCTTGCCTGGCCGGTAGGTTTTCGGCTATACCAGATTTTATTGAGAGTTTCTGGTTGTCTTGCTGGCGGTTGTCACAGTGTGTGGCTGGTCGATGTAAGGCTATGCCAGGCCTATACATTACTCGGTAGCTGCTGGGGGGATTATGCGGGCGCATATTGAAGAAGTATTACAATACTGGTTTGGGGATCTCGATAATGGCTTTGCCAGCCCTGACAGAAACCGGCTCTGGTGGGGGGGCGATGCTGAAAGTGACCGGGCGGTGGAAGCGCTGTTTGGGCGGCAAGTCCGCCAGGCACTCGATGGTGGGTTAGACCATTGGGCGGAGCATCCCAGGGGGCGACTTGCATTGATTATTTTGCTGGATCAGTTCACCCGTATGATTTTTCGTGGAGAAGCTGAAGCATTTTCAGGTGATAGCAAGGCGTTAACTTTGTGTGAGGCCGGGCTGGCTTTACAGCATGATCAGGTACTGGAGCTGTCCGAACGGACTTTTTTCTATATGCCACTTGAACATGCTGAGTCGCTCGAAGTTCAGGATCGCAGTATTGAGTGCTTCTCTGCATTACTCGCAGAAGTGCCGCTTGAGCAGCGTCACCACCTGGAAACCTCTCTGGACTTTGCCCATCAGCACCGTGATCTGATTGTTCGGTTTGGCCGTTTTCCGCACCGCAACCGTGCCCTGAATCGTTCATCGACGCCAGAGGAGCTGGCGCTGCTTAACAGTGCACATACGCCAACCTGGGGGCAGTGATAGTGGTTAAAGTTTCAGGTGAACCTGCTGCTTACCATGGCGGTTGTGTTGATAGTGCCGGTCTGTTTCAGGGCTGGTAATACGCAACTGTACGCCACCTGTCACTATGCATGCACTCATCATATCGCCGTTGTCCTGTAGCCAGTAATGACAGCTTCCCGGAGTTGAGATGAGCTGGTTATTCGTATCTGCCTGGGCCGTACCGCGCAGGTGACAGTATTTTCGTGTGTCGAAATTCAGTGCACTACATAACGTAGCTGCCGCGATCCGGGTATCTGTGCCGGCCTGCGCAAGCTGCTTACCCAGCTGAAAAACACGGAACTGTTGGTGTCTGATAAGGGTGCGTAGTGCTGGTTGCTGTTGAGAATCCCTGCTGGTTTTCTGCAGGCGGGCACTGGCCCATTTATGAGCACGCTGTACGGTTCTGATATGGGCGGTCTGTGCCTGCTTCCAGCTCATTACTGGTCCGGATTGTGCGGTCAGTAGCTGAATCAGCTTACGGTGCAGGAGCGCCCTGGGCAGGGTGCTGGAAAACCAGTTAGCCTGCAGCTCGCTGATGCGCTCAGGTGAGTTTTTATTGGCAATCAGCCGGTAACTGGTGCGAATCTGGTTGCCATTGAATTGACTTTGGCGCTGCCAGCGCTGCTCTAACGGCGGGGTCGTCAGCTCCCGGATGTCTGGAAAGGATTTTTTCAGTGCTGTGCGGGCCTGGCTGAACGTCAGGCCGGGGTAGAGCTGATGGATGCCATATTGACTATCAGCTAAGGGGAAATCGAGTACCTGGTCGGGGAGGGCTTCAGGAAACGCAGGAGCATCGGGAGCCTGATGTAGAGTGACGGGCTCCCATTGTGCCGGGTTACCTGACCAGGCTTGAGCGGTGGGGTGGATAAGTAGCAGGTTTAAACAGATCAGTGGCCAGTAAAATCGCATGGGTTGCCTCGTTTATAGTCGTGCCAGGTAAGCGTAATCACCGCGGTTAGTGGTTAAGACTCTCGAATGGGCCGAGAGTGCGGTGAGGATTGGATTTCATCTGGTTGGAAGGCGTTGGTTGAAAGGCGTAGGGCAGGCAAACGTGCGTTTCGGAGCTGATCACGGCATTATTAGCTGTCACAGTGTAATGGCTTATCTGAGTTGTTATGTCAGTTAACCCCGGTCTATTTCAGGAGCATTATGAGTTTGTCTGCACGGATAGAGTTGCAGCGTGAATATGCGCGAACAGGCCAGCAACGTCGGTTGTTGGTATTCAGCGGTGAGCGTAGCTGGTGCAGGCAGCAGGTCGCTCAACTTGAGCTGAGTAAACACACCATCTGGTTGGGTAAGCAGGGCCCTGATTCAGTTGAACAACTGGACCCACGTCAGGCGCAGCGGCTGCTTGGTCGAACTATCTCACAGCTGGTGATCGACAGCTGGGATGGCCTTAACCCTAATGGGCTCGGGCAGGCTGCAGGCGCGCTTACGGGGGGAGGTTTGCTTATCATTCTTTGTCCTGCGCTGGAGCAATGGCCGCAGTATGATGACCCGGAACATCGAGCTATGGCTGTTGAGCCCTATTGCACGAACCAGGTAGGTCGGCGCTTCATTCAGCGGCTGGTTCGCCTGATTCGTAAGGACCCCTTTGCACTGGTGATAGAGGAGTCTGGTGCGGTCACTCAGCCCCGGGCTGCTGCAGTATCAGAACGAGCTGTAAATACGCTGGATCAGGCCAAAATTGTTTCAACCCTGGATCAGCAGAGGGCAGTACAGGCGATTTTGCACACGGCTCGTAACCGGCGTCAGCCGCTGGTGATCACCGCAGACCGTGGGCGTGGCAAGTCGGCGGCACTGGGCATAGCGGCAGCTCAGTTGTTACAGCAGGGGGGGCGGGTGCTGGTGACGGCCCCGCAGTACCCGGCAACCCATGAGGTGTTTCAGTTTGCCCGGAAATTATTGCCGGATGCTCGTACCAGTGCAGGTGAGCTAGAGTGGGGTGAGGGTAGCCTGAACTACCTGGAGCCTGAGCAGCTGTTAAAAACAGAGGCCGAGGGCTGTGTGCTGCTGGTTGATGAAGCAGCAGCCATACCTGCGCCCATGCTGGCAGCGATTCTGGAGCGTTTTAACCGTATTGTTTTTGCCACGACGGTGCATGGATACGAAGGAACCGGGCGTGGGTTTTCCGTCCGCTTTCGCCACCGACTGGATCAGCGAACACCACGCTGGCGCAGCATCAACCTCAGCCAGCCGATTCGCTGGGCTGAAAATGACCCGGTAGAAAAGCTGGTTTTTGAAGCGTTACTACTAGATGCCGATGCCGCCAGTGATACTGAGGTGATGCAGAGCAACTGTGCGGATGTGAGTTGTGAAGTTCTGGATCGTGATCAGCTGGCGATGGACGAGCCGTTACTTCGGCAGCTTTTTGGTTTGCTGGTATTGGCGCACTACAGAACCACGCCGGGTGATTTACGCCTGTTACTTGATAGCCCTAATATGCGTATCTGGTGTATCCGCGAGGCTGGCCTGGTGCTGGCCTGTGCGCTGGTTGCCGATGAAGGCCCATTGGAACGGACGCTGGCAGAGGCTGTCTGGGCTGGTGCGAGGCGTCCGCCAGGCCACCTGCTTCCACAGACTCTGATTGCACAGGCGGGCTTTGTCAGTGCTGCAGATCAGCTGTGCGCACGGGTTATGCGGGTTGCAGTGCACCCGGTGTTGCGACGGCAGAGGCTGGGGGAGAAATTGCTTCAGGCCATTGCTGATGATGCCCAGCTGCGTGGGCTGGATTATGTGGGGGCCAGCTTTGCTGCGACTGCTGACCTGATGCCTTTCTGGCAGCAGTGTGGCTTCCAGCCTGTTCGGCTAGGGTTGACCCGCGATGCAGTCAGTGGAGCTCATGCGGTACTGGTAATACATCCACTGTCATCCTCCGGTGCTCAGCTCTTCAGGGCGTTGCGTCAACGCTACAGTGAACAGATCCCTCATCTTATCTACAGTGAACTGGCGGGGATAGAGCGTGAGCTGATGCCCCGTCTGTTATGGGATATTGAACTCCCTGTGCCACTTAATGGCCAGGACCTCAATGATCTGCGAGGCTTTTCTCAACATAACCGGGCTCTGGAAAATACCCGCTATGCACTGCGTAAATTGGCATTGCAGCTGTTCAGCAATGGTTGTGTGCCGGAAGATGATCGTTACCAGGCATTGCTGATTGAGCAGTTGTTGGCACCGGGTGTGTTACCAGTACAACAGGCCGGCCGAAAGTGGCTGCACCAGCAACTCAGGGAGCTGGTTGCGGAATGCCTGTTCCTGCTGGAGGCTAATAGTGCTGATTGCAATGAATAAACATAAATAGCCAGGGGGGGCTGGTCGGTATTTTGGTAATTAAATGTAACTAGTTGACCCAGGATAAGACCTGGCGTTTAACAAAGTGCATAATACCGTTAGATTTTCGATAGATAAGGGACTGTTTGTATGGATCTTTTGCCAAATATGCGCCTGCGCAAAAAGTTGTATCTTGGCTTTGGTACTATATCGCTGCTTATTCTTGTTTCTAGTACCGCAGGTTATCAGGGCATCAGTACCCTTACTCACTCGCTTACCGATATCAGTGACAAAGAGGCGCCTATACTGGATGCTGCGAATGAAATGGTTGTTTCCTTGCAGCGTAGCGAGTCCAGCCTTTTCTCATATGCATTTGAGTCAACCTCATTGCAGGATGTTTCTTCACCGCAACGGCTTCTGTCGCTTGAACAGCGTTATCAGCAGGGTCTGGATGATTTTGACCGCTATGTCGGGCTGATTCTTAATGGTGGTCAGCTGGCTGATGGGCGTCAGGTGTTGGCATCGGATAACCCGCATCTGCGTGGTCTGGTCGAACAGGCGGGGCGCTTACGTCAGGATAAACTTGAGCCTGCTGCCCGCAGGCTGATCGCGCTGAGTCAGGCCGAAATAAAGGCACACAAGGCACGTGATGAGGCGATGGACGCACTCGAGAATGATAATGCAGTGCTTGAAGCGAGAATGAGTGCAGTCCAGCATGAGCTCTCTCTGCGTGTTGATCGGGTTTCACAAAGTGCCCGTTCTTTGGCAGCACTACGCTATGTACAGCAGAACCTGGAGCCATTCGTTCGATTGGCGATGGCCAGTAAAATGAACTTGCTGCATGCGCGAACGGCAATTGAAGAAGCCGCTCAGGTGATAAAAGAAGATGAGCTTAAGCCATTAGTCGCCACATACGAGAAGTATATCCATAACTTTGAGCAGCAGATGATTCTATGGCAGAAAGGTGGGCGTTATGAGGGTAAATTAATTCCCCCGCTTGCTCAGGTGGCACCGGATATGGCTGCTCAGGTTGAGCCTGTGCTTAAACTCAAGGCGCACTTCTCGGCCAGTGTTGAGTCACTTGTGGAGAGTCAGTATGAGCTGATAGAAGAAGTTGCCCTGGTGGCTGAGCAGGAGCGCCAGCTGGAACAGATTCAGCAGCAGGCTAATGAGCTGATTGCCCAGATCAAGGCTGATGCGGTGCAGGAAATGCTAGGTGCTCGAGATGCCGGGCGTAGTTCCGGGGAATCTGCACTGATCTGGCTGATCACCATTGCTATTGCAGCCAATGTGATTGGTGTACTGCTGGGCACTCTGGTTTCCGAATCGATTACGGTACCGATCCGGCGCTTGATTACCATGCTCAAGGATATTGCCGAAGGGGAGGGTGATCTGACCCGGAGGCTGGATGATCGTCGTCGGGATGAGCTGGGAGAGGTTGGTCACTGGTTCAACCAGTTTATTGGTAAAGTGTCTGATATCGTGCAGCAGGTGAACCAGGCAACAGTGCAGGTTGCCACTCAGGCGGAGCAGTTGTCAGCGATTACGGGTCAGACCTCCCAGGGAATGGACCATCAGCATCGCCAGACCGATCAGCTATCTTCTGCAATGGCGGAGATGGCTTCAACGATCCAGGAGATTGCTCACCATGCTGAGCAGGCTGCATCGGCATCGAGCTCTGCGGATGAAAATGCATCTCAAGGGAACCAGAATGTTCAGCACGCAGTCCAGTCGGTCAACCAGCTGGCATCACAGATTTCAGATACATCTGGTCAGCTGCAGCAGCTGGATCGGCATACTCAGGAAATTGGTAATATTCTCAGCGTGATTAAGGATATTGCTGACCAGACAAACCTGCTGGCACTGAATGCGGCCATTGAAGCTGCTCGTGCAGGTGAAAGCGGCCGCGGCTTTGCTGTGGTGGCTGATGAGGTGCGGGTGCTTGCCAAACGCACCGATGATTCAACCACTGAAATTCAGGACCAGATTGAGCGTCTGCAACAGGTTGCACACGAGGCTGTTGTATCAATGGAAGAAGGCTTGCGTCGAGCCGGTGCCAGTGCTGACCTTGCAACTCAGGCCGGAGATGAGCTTAATGGTGTGATTCGGGAGTTTGATGAGATCAACTCGATGAATATGCAGATCGCGAGTGCATCGGAGCAGCAGATATCAGTATCTGAAGAGATCAACCACAACCTGCATACCATCAACGATATCACCGCCCAGACCACCGCTTCAGCGAGTGAAACCGCAGATAGCAGTGCTGAGCTTTCACGACTGGCCGTCACACTTAAAGACCTTGTGGGGCGCTTTCGTACCGTCTGAAATAAAGACGGCAATGTACTGTCAGGGATCATTCCCTGGCAGTTCCCCTTCCTCACATCCTGTGTTTATCGCTTGTTTCGCCCCCGTGCGTAAATTGAATTTCTGCTTACATCTTCTACCTTGATACAGGCCAGCTGTTTCCTGAGCAACGGCTGGTGTGGCTGGGTACGGATGAGTCTGCAATTTCTGTACTCATGTCATAACAGACTGCTGAGTCAGGAGGTGCAGGCATATGTTGCGAGAGCAACTATTGGAACGCAAGAGTGTGCTGATTGTGGAAGACAACAGCACTATGTCGGGTGTGCTGGTGATGATGGTGCGGTCACTGGGTGCGAAAGTTGTTGATGCGGCCACAACGTTTGATCACGCATTCAGCTTTTGTGAGCTGAATCGTTATGACCTGATCCTGATGGATGTTCATCTGGATCAGGGAAAAGATGGTATTGCGCTTGCGAAAGCTGTGAAGGAGCGTGGCTGGGATAATGACGCGATGCTGATTTTTGTAACGGGGAATATATCACGCAGTGCTGTAGACTCAGCGCTGCAAGTGAATCCTGATGGCTATGTGGCTAAGCCGTTATCCTGTGCTTCCCTGGCAAACTCAATCTGGAAGGCAACGTTACAGCGTGAGAAAGCGAGAGTTACGCAAGGGACTGAGCAGAAAGAGGCTGCTACTGATACACCTGGTTCTTCATAGTCTGAGTCTGTTTTGTCATATGGCTGGCAAATAAGCCCTGTTAGAATAGCTGTGCTGGCGCACAAGGCAGTGATCGCGGCAATTGACAAACAGAGGTGAAAACAATGGTGAGTCAGAAATTCAGGGATTTGGGTGTGATGACCGTCTTACTACGACGCGTATACTCGCAGCGCCTGCCACGAATTATTATGTTGAAGGATAAGGTTGACAGCGGTGAGCGGCTAGACCGTTACGATATCAGCTACCTTGATCATGTTCTGGCGGATGCCCGTGCAATTCAGCCGACCATCGAGCGTCATCCAGAATATCAGCCACTTGCAGCGCAGTTGATAGGCCTGTACAAACAGGTTATTGATCAAGCCGTTGAAAACGAACGTTGTCACTGAGTACTCCCTTGATGACAACCTGAAGCTTCAATCAGCCTGACCAGCGACCATTAATAATCCCGTACAGGCGTGCATTGACGGGAACTGGGTGGGGGTAGGTCAGGCTGATAAAGTGCATATCAGTCAGCGCAATATTTTTTCGCTGAAGGTAGCTGAGCAGCCCGAACAGGCTATCCGATAGAAAGCAAAGCTGGTTCCCTGTAGCCAGTGCCTCGCGAGCATGTGCAGCATAGCTATATGGGTGCTGACAACCTTGCCTGCAGTTGTCGCAGTGATGCTGATGGGTGATGCCTACCACTTCAGTGGCTTCTTTCAGGGCTGGAAGCCTGTCCTTGTCTTGCATGGAAGCCTCTCCTGTATTGTTTGTTACCAGGCCGCCAGCAAGCAGGCTGGAAACGTTCACCAGTCTAGGTGTGGTGGTCCAGTGGTGGCAGCTTTGGCCAGACTTTCTCAGCACCTTTAAGCAGGTGTGCATTTTCTTTGGGGCAGATCATGCCCTTGATACTGAACTCGGTACTTTCTGTATTCACGACCCTGGTATTATCAAGTAAGGTGCCACTGGCGTTTGCGATAACAGCAACGTCGGGGGCAGCAAGGTTGTCTGTGCGGTTACGAACGATACCAATAAGTCCGTTATTCAGCTCTACCAGGCTTCCTGGTGAGAACACGCCCAGCACATTGACGAACAGGCGGGCGAGTTCTCCATCAATGGTGCTTCCACGGGACTGGAACAGTTCCTTGAGGGCGTCACGTGGGAGTATTCGGCTGCGATAGGCACGAGGCCTGATCATGGCGGAATAGCAATCAGCAATTGCCATCATCTTGGTTTCATAGCTCAGCTTATCGCCACTGAGCCCGTCGGGGTAACCGCTGCCATCCAGCCGTTCATGATGGCGCAAAACTGGCTGTAACCAGCGAGGTTCGGTTATGCCCTGCTTTTTGAGCAATTCATAGCCACGGCGGGGGTGGCTTTTTATGATGTGCTCCTGCTCTTGTGTCAGTGGGCTTTGCTGGTGATAGAGGGTTTCCTGAATCTCATACATGCCAAGGTCATGGGTGAGTGCAGCAGCTACGATGGGAAAGCGTTCCAGCGGGCCTTTGCCCATCCGGGCGGAGGCTACCTCACAGAGAATAGCTGCATGAAGAGGGTGGGCCAGGCCATGAGGGGCATCGTGGAGTAACTGCATCGTGCCAAGCATGGCGTCTGGCTGGGCTTCACATAGCCCCTGCAGGTCGAAAACCAGGTACATGATTCGGCGAGTGAAGGACTGGTCACTCGCATTGTTGTGCAATACTTCGTAGGCAATCTGCATACGCTGCAGAATTGAATGAATTGTATCGAAGCTATTATGCTCTTGTGAACGTCGAAGCTCTGTTAATTCGGTAACAGCAGGCTCCAGTTCAACCGTGATATATCGCCGTGGTTTATTGGCTAGCAACCGGTCTATTTTCTGGCCGTTGTCGAGCATAACGCCAGCTGGAAGCAGCAGGGTGCGTTGGTCATCATAGACAGGCCATGGAAGTTCTTCTCCTGTCGGGAAGTCTTTCACCGATAAAATAATTTCCATTTCACGGGTTTTTACTGAGCTACCACTTTTCACAGTTACTTTCCTGTTGACTGAAGCAAAAGGGAGTTATCGCAGGCAAAAGATAGTAGGTTTTATAGTAGGGGATAGTGATGATTCAGGTCAGGGTTACCGTTTGTAGTAGAAATTATGTCCATAAGGTGAAAGAGTGGTTGGGCGTAAAGTCTGGTTTTACGCCCTGCCTGGCTATTGCTGTTTGAGGCGCTATCCCATTTGACTACCAAACATTTCGCCAATGGCGCAGGACAGTGCTTCGCTGCGCTCAGGGTTACGAAATGCAGACAGGGCTCGTATGCGTAATACCGGTGTGAACATCAGATCTGCAAGAATTCGAGAGAAGCCTGCCTGGCCTGCTTTACCGGCGGCCAGTCGTTCCAGGAAAAGCGTCATGAGGGTATCGCTATCCAGTGCGTGGCTACAGCGGGTAGCGATTGCAGCAATAACCTCTGCTTCCAGCGCAAAGTCACTGTTCAGTACTGCGCATAGCAGGGTTTGCACACTATCCAGGTTATGTCCATTTGAGATGGCGCGAACCTGAGCGGCAATATGGTTGCTGCTGGTCTGCGCTACTGCCAGAGAATGCTGAAGCCGTTTTTCCAGCGCACTGAAAATTCGGTGGTCAGGTGTAACATTTTCCAGAGCGGTACAGATCGCCTCATAGGGTTCATTGGGCATGCCTGCCAGCTGGTGTGCCAGGGCCTCTGCATTGTTGCTGCTTTCCTGGCGAATTACCAGGTCGGCCAGGCCCTGGTAGCCCAGTGAAGGCCAGTTCTCCAGAGGTGTTTCACCACGGACATATTGCTGTGCAAATTCATAATATTGTGAAGCAGGGTTGCTCATTGCCACGCTGGCATTGGCGTGGAAGATGGCCATTTTCTCGGCGTCAGGGGTGAAGGAGAATGGGTTGTCCTTCAACGCGTCTCGTACTTCGTCTGCATTTTCTGCTTCCAGCAGGTTGCTGGCGTTCTGTAGCAGGCGCTGGTAGAGGTCATCACGGGCGGCGCTGACCAGCTGTCCCTGTTCATCCAGTGGCAGTTTCAGAAACCAGACAACGTTCTGTTCCTTGAATTTCGGGTTCCACATTAGCAGGGCAACCCAGGCGTGGTGCAGGTAAGGGGTTGGGTAGCTGATCTGCCCCATCTCCACCTTGTAAAATTCATCCGCAGACAGCTTGCTAACGCGGCGGCCCATGTCAAAAATACGCAGTTGGGCACCACTCTGGCGCAGCAGATCAATCAGGGAGTGGGGGGCAGTCATACAGGCTCCTGGAGAAAAGGTGAAAACAGGAGGCTATTGTAGCAAACCTGTAGTGGTTGCCTGTAGTTCTGTCTTGCTAACCAGTGGGGTGATTACCTGGTGGCACTGTTCAGTATTTCCTCTCAGGGCTATGTGAATGTCGGTACTGCCTTGGGAGTGTTGTTTCTGTTGGGAATCCGGGGGTTAGCTGGATATAGTTATATCAATACGAAGTTGGCGACAGGTGTTTCGTTGTACTTCTGGGTAGCAAGAGATAACCCCTGTTATTTATCAAACGGTTGATTTAAGTGAAGGTTTGCTACTTCATTTTCTCGAAGCCTTTGCAACTAAACTGTAAACTCGTTAGCCTACGATTATCTGAAGAAAGTAATTGTTTGCCAGTAGGGAGTTACCAGGGGTTGAAAAGCTCTATCCTCGCGCTCGGACGCTCCATGATGGGTAGTCTAAGAGACCTTGCGCCCATTGTTCTTGTTATCGGTTTTTTCCAGTTAGCAGTGTTACAACAGCCATTACCTGACTTTATTGGTCTGGTAATTGGTCTTGTTTGCGTTGTATTAGGGTTAACCTTTTTTATATTCGGCCTCGAAATGGGGTTGTTCCCTATCGGGGAATCCATGGCTCGTGCGTTTGCGAGAAAAGGCAGCGTTGTCTGGCTGCTTATTTTCGCATTTGCTCTGGGCTTTGGTACTACGGTCGCTGAGCCTGCACTTATTGCTGTCGCTGATGAAGCGGCGACAGTTGCCTCGCTTGGTGGAATGATTGTTGATGATGATGCTGCGCGTAGCAGTTATGCCACCGGATTGCGTTTCACGGTTGCATTCTCTGTGGGGCTGGCAATTGTGCTGGGGGTACTGCGTATCCTGAAGGGCTGGTCTATCCAGTACATGATTATCGCTGGCTATATTATGGTGGTAGTTATGACCGGTTTTGCACCACGGGAGATCATCGGTATTGCTTATGATTCCGGTGGTGTAACAACCTCTACGATTACTGTTCCGCTGGTGACGGCACTCGGGGTTGGCCTGGCATCTTCGATTGAAGGGCGAAACCCGATGATTGACGGCTTTGGCCTGATCGCATTTGCATCATTAACGCCGATGATTTTTGTAATGGCATATGGAATGGTGATCTGATGGAACTGTTATCTTCCTTATTGGCAATTACGCTGTCCACCATCAAGGATGTAATTCCAATTGCTGTGATTATATTCGGGTTTCAGATCTTTGTGATCCGGCGGCCTATTCATAATTTGCGCCGTGTTCTGACGGGGTTTGCCTATGTCATTATCGGCTTGGCGCTATTCCTGTTGGGGCTGGAAAAAGCACTGTTCCCGATTGGGCGGTTGATGGCCGAGCAATTAACTAACCCGGACTTTATTCGTGAATGGAGTACGGGGGGGCCTAATGATGTACTGCGCTGGCAGGATTATTACTGGGTGTATATTTTTGCGTTCGCCATTGGTGCTAGTACTACTATTGCTGAGCCATCGCTGATTGCGGTGGCTATCAAGGCAAATGAAGTATCAGGTGGCACAATCAGTGTCTGGGGCTTGCGCATAGCTGTGGCGCTGGGTGTTGCAGTGGGTATCTCACTGGGAACCTGGCGTATTGTAACGGGCTACCCGATTCACTGGTTTATTATTGCCGGTTATGTGGTCGTGGTGCTCCAGACTATCCGGGCACCGAAAATGATTGTGCCGCTGGCGTATGACTCAGGCGGGGTTACGACTTCTACGGTAACCGTGCCGCTGGTGGCTGCCCTTGGGTTAGGGCTGGCTGAAACAGTTCCTGGGCGTAGTGCGCTGATTGACGGCTTTGGCCTGATCGCGTTCGCCAGTCTTTTCCCGATGATTACTGTGATGGGATATGCCCAGCTGACCGGCTGGCTTGCTGGTCGTGAGAAACGTAAGCAGCAGGCAGAGGAATCCCTGCCGCAGTCCTGAAGAGTGGAGACTCTGAAATGCATTTCAAATTACTGCTGGTGTTTGTTGAAGACACCAAAACGGAAGAAGTAATGAAAGCTGCCCGCGATGCGGGCGCAACGGGCGCTACTGTGATCGGTAATGCACGTGGCGAAGGCCTTAATAAAAGCCGTACCTTTTTTGGCTTGAGCCTGGATGCTCAGCGTGACGTAGTGTTGTTTATTGTCGAAGAACATCTGAGTCGGCCTATTCTGGAAGATATTTCCCGGGTTGCCGGGTTTGATGATGAGCCCGGCCGAGGTATTGCCGTGCAGCTTGATGTGGAAGATGCGGTGGGTGTTGCCCATCAGATTGAAAAACTACACAACGTGGTCGAGGAAAAGGTATGACCGACACACAACATCTGATTCGCGTCCGTGACGTAATGACACAGGACTTTGCGATGGTAGACGGCTTGAATACCATTAAAGAAGCCCTGCAGGTTTATAAGCGTCGTGATGCTTCGGTACTGATTGTCGATAAGCGGCACAGTGACGATGAATATGGTTTGTTGCTGCTATCTGATATTGCCAAGAAGGTACTGGCGAAAGATCGTGCTGTTGATCGTGTTAATGTGTATGAAGTGATGACAAAGCCGGTGCTGGGCATCGATCCGAACATGGATGTACGCTATTGCGCCCGTATGTTTGAGCGCTTTGGTATTGGCCGTGCGCCTGTGGTTGAGAACGGTGAAATGATCGGTGTGGTGACATACCACGAGATTGTACTGCAAGGGCTTGAGCTGGACTGAAGTTGATTGCTGCGAAAAAAAGGCTGACAGTTATCGCTGTCAGCCTTTTTTATTACGGCCATTACAGCATGTTAATCGTCATCATAATGGTGAGCGATCGCCATCTCCCAGCCACCCAGGTCTTTCCAGCGGTTAACGATCAGGCAAAACAGCTCAGCTGTTTTTTCGGTGTCGTACAGTGCTGAGTGTGCTTTATTGCCGTCGAAATCGATACCCGCTACATCACAGGCACGTGCCAGTACTGTCTGGCCAAATGCCAGCCCGGCAAGAGTCGCAGTATCGAAACTGGAGAAGGGATGCAGCGGGTTACGCTTGATACCACAGCGCTCACTGGCTGCATTCATAAAGCTCTGATCAAACGCAGAGTTATGGCCTACCAGCACAGCTCGCTTACAGCCGTTGGCTTTCATGGTTTTGCGGATCGGCTTAAAGATTTGCTCCATGGCATCTTTCTCCGGGATCGCATTACGGGCCGGGTCGTCAGGGTCGATACCGGTAAACTCCAGTGCTGCGGGTTCCAGATTGGCTCCTTCAAAAGGTTCCACGTTAAACGCATAGGACTGGTCTGGCAGCAGGTAGCCATTTTCGTCCATCACCAGCGTGACTGCAGCCACTTCAAGCAGGGCATCTGTCTGGGAGTTAAAGCCTGCAGTTTCAACGTCAATGACGACAGGGAGAAAGCCGCGGAAGCGTCCGGCCATGCTGTGCAGATTATCGTGAAGATTGTTCAACGGTGGTTCCTTAACGGGTCGGTAGCGGTTTAAAGGCTTATTCTAACAGCCGGGCCGTGGCCAAGGGAACGACAGCTGCACAATGGGTTGGGATTTAAAGCTTTCCGGTGTAAGGTCGATATACTTCCAGGTTATTGGCGAGCTTTTGAGGTTTCCGTGTTGAATCGCGTTCTGTTTTCTATGTTTATGTTGCTATCCAGCACTTTGGTGGACGCTGTCACCTTTCGCCCTGGTATCGAGGAAGCTCGCTGGGATCTAAAATCGTCCAAGTTTGCCTGCCGATTGAGTCAACCTATACCTGCGTTTGGAACCGCTGTGTTTGAACACTTGGCAGGTGAGAGCGTGCGTTTTGAGCTACAGCCGCTTGACCTGACTCACTTCAAGAAAGGAGCTGAGCTGGTTGCTGAAGCTGCAATGTGGCAGGCAGGAACGGCACCGCGCCCCTTGGGGCGGGTCAAGCGAGATGCCAACGGCTATCTTCAGGTGCCTAATCGGGAAGCTGAGCAGATGCTGGCGGCGTTGTATAGCGGCATGAGCCCGACGTTCAACACAGGCAGCTGGTATCAGAGTGGTGAAACCCTGCGCGTGGGGATGTCTGGTGTGAAGTTTCAGGCGACCTATGCTGAGTACATGAACTGTGTTGCGGGGCTGTTGCCGGTTAACTACGATCAGGTTGCTCGTACTGCAATCCTGTTCCCATCGGCCCAGTGGCGGTTATCCGATGCCTCCAAAGAACGGCTGGATAAGATCATCCTGTATGTTAAAAACGATGATTCAGTGCATTCGATTTATGTGGATGGCCACTCCGATAATATGGGTCGTCGATTGCTTAACCGTGATCTGTCGAAAAAGCGTGCAGAAGCTGTAACCGAATATCTGAAAAATCAGGGTATTGATGAAGGAATGGTGATTACACGCTTCCATGGTGAGCGTTATCCAGTGGTGAAAAACAACAGTAAAACCAACCGCACCCGTAACCGTCGTGTGACCATCCGTCTGCAGCGCGAGCAGTAAACCTCCCCGCGCTAAGGCTATCTGCCTGCCGGGGTTTACTGCTATACTCCGGCACCTTAATAAGTATTGATTTTACCGACTGGCCAGAATGCAACTGGCCAGCCGTCGTTTTCGTGGAGCAAAAGCATGTCCGATATCAAAAAGGTCGTACTGGCTTACTCCGGTGGCCTCGACACATCTGTGATCGTTCGTTGGCTGCAGGATGAGTACAACGCCGAAGTCGTAACCTTTACCGCTGATCTGGGTCAGGGCGAAGAAGTAGAGCCGGCCCGTGCCAAGGCTGAAGCCCTGGGTGTAAAAGAGATTTACATTGAAGATCTGCGCGAAGAATTCGTTCGTGACTTCGTGTTCCCGATGTTCCGTGCTAACACCATCTACGAAGGTGAGTACCTGCTGGGCACATCCATTGCACGCCCACTGATCGCCAAGCGTCTGATTGAGATTGCTAACGAAACCGGTGCCGATGCCATCTCCCACGGTGCAACGGGCAAAGGTAATGATCAGGTACGTTTCGAGCTGGGTGCTTACGCACTGAAGCCAGGTGTACATGTGATCGCGCCATGGCGTGAGTGGGAACTGGGTTCCCGCGAGAGCCTGATGAAGTACTGTGAAGATCACGGTATCGAAGTCGACTACGCTAAAAGCAAGAAAAAGTCTCCATACTCTATGGATGCTAACCTGCTGCACATCTCCTACGAAGGCGGCATCCTGGAAGATCCATGGGCTGAAGCTGAGCATGATATGTGGCGCTGGTCTGTTTCTCCGGAAGAAGCACCGGATGAAGCAACCTACCTGGAACTGACGTACGAGAAAGGCGATATTGTTGCCATCAACGGCGAAGTAATGAGCCCGGCGACTGTGCTGGAATACCTGAACAAGGTTGGCGGTGCAAACGGTGTCGGTCGTCTGGATATCGTAGAAAACCGCTTCGTGGGCATGAAGTCCCGTGGCTGCTACGAAACACCGGGTGGCACCATCATGATGAAGGCGCACCGTGCAATCGAGTCCATCACCCTGGACCGTGAAGCTGCGCACCTGAAAGATGAGCTGATGCCTAAGTACGCCAAAGTAATCTACAACGGCTTCTGGTGGTCTGAAGAGCGTAAGATGATGCAGGAGATGATCGACTTCTCCCAGCGTGACGTTAACGGTGATGTACGCGTTAAGCTGTACAAGGGCTCCGTAGACGTTGTTGGCCGTCGTTCTGAAAACTCTCTGTTCGACGAAAGCATCGCGACATTTGAAGACGATGCAGGCTCTTACGATCAGAAAGATGCTGCGGGCTTCATCAAACTCAATGCACTGCGCATGCGTATCGCTGCCAGCAAAGGCCGTAGCCTGCTGGACGACTGATACTCTGACGCTCTGCGTTAAAAAAGCCGCGCCTGTCGCGGCTTTTTTGTGCCTGTTTGATAGACAGGCGTGTTTCGCTACAGTGCTGGCCGCGTCTGTACTGCCTGATCTGTATATTGAACACCACCGAAGGCTCCGGTTAACTGACGGGTATATCCGTTGTCCGGACAAGAGGAAAGTGTCGTGCAGACCATTGGGCTATTAGGTGGTATGAGCTGGGAGTCTACGCTCAGTTATTACAAAGCATTGAATGAAGGTGTGAAAGCTCAACTTGGAGGCTTGCACTCGGCAAAGGTGATCATCAATAGCGTTGATTTTGCTGATATCGAGCGACTGCAGCACCAGGGTCACTGGGATGAGCTGGCATCCATGCTGGCTCAGGCTGCCGGTGCTGTTGAAGCCGCCGGGGCAGACTTCTTACTGATTGGCACCAACACCATGCATAAGGTTGCGCCGCAGGTTGAAGCGGCAATCTCCATTCCGCTGTTACATATTGCTGATCAGACAGCTCGCCAGCTGCAAGTGGATGGTGTCAGCCGTGTGGGTCTGCTGGGTACAGCCTTCACCATGGAACAGGACTTTTACAAAGGCCGACTGACAGAACAGTTCGGGATTGAAGTGCTCATCCCGGATGCGATTCAGCGTGGCGATATACACCGCATTATTTATGATGAGCTGTGCCAGGGGCGGATCTGTGCTGCATCTCGATCCCGTTACCTGGGCATCATTGCTGACCTGCAGCGCCAGGGCGCTCAGGCAATTATTCTGGGTTGTACTGAGATCGCCTTGTTGGTGGGGCCTGAACATACGGATATCCCGCTTTATGATACAACGGCAATTCACGCGGCAGCGGCGGTGCGTTGCGCCCTGGGTGATCGCTGATGGCACAGAGTACACTCTATATCTTTGCCGGATTGCCCGGGGCAGGCAAAACAACCCTCGCACAGCAGCTGGCGTCCAGCCTGGGTGCTGTTTATCTGCGGATCGATACACTAGAGCAGGGCTTACGGGAACTGTGCCAGGTTGATCCGCAAGGTGAGGGGTACGGACTGGCCTGGCGGTTAGCGGCTGATAACCTTGCGCTGGGCCTGAGTGTTGTCGCGGACTCCTGCAACCCCATTCAACTGAGCCGGGATGCGTGGCAGCGGGTTGCTGTGCAGGCGGGTGTTGAATTTATCAATATTGAAGTACTTTGCAGCGACGAGCAGCAACACCGTTACCGGGTTGAAACACGGGAGGCCACGATTGCTGGCCAGCAGTTGCCGGACTGGCAGGCTGTGTGTGAGCGTGAGTATCACCCCTGGCGTGCGCCACGCATTCAGCTGGACACCGCCGGGAAAACCGTTGCTCAGTGCCTGGCCGAGCTGAAACAGCAGTTGAGCGACAGTAAACATACCAGGACCTAATCGAAAGCGCAGGATGGACTATGCAGATTGAAGGCTTTGATACCAATCAGATAACGCTGAGCGATGTGACTATCAATTTTGCATCGGCTGGCGAGGGGCCACCGCTATTACTCCTGCATGGCTATCCGCAGACTCACCTTATCTGGCACCGTATTGCGCCACAGCTGGCGTGCCATTATCGGGTGATCTGTCCTGACCTGCGCGGCTATGGTGACAGTGGCAAGCCTGAGGGCGGTGCTGATCATGCCGGGTACAGTAAACGCGTTATGGCCCAGGATATGGCTGAGCTGATGGCGCTACTGGGCCATGAAGAGTTCTATGTTGCTGGCCATGACCGGGGCGGGAGAGTTGCGCATCGGCTGGTGCTGGATCATCCACAGCGTGTGGCCAAAGCCTGTGTTATGGATATTATGCCGACGGAGTATATGTTCCGGCAGACTGATCAGGCCTTTGCCACGGGCTACTATCACTGGTTTTTTCTGATTCAGCCGGATGGGCTGCCAGAGCGGATGATTGGTGCAGACCCCGGCTACTACCTGACCGAAAAACTTAACCGCTGGGCCGCTGCGGGTGCAGAGTTTGATTCTGCGGTGGTGGTTGATTATATTCGCTGCTTCAGTGACCCGGCCACGATCCATGCCAGTTGTGAAGACTACCGTGCGGCAGCCACTATTGATCTGGTGCATGATCGCGCCGATATTCACCAGCAAATACAATGTCCGTTACTGGTGCTCTGGGGTGAGCAGGGCTTCGTTGCACGCAGCTATGATGTGCTGAAAATCTGGCGCCAACGTGCGGTGAGTGTTCAGGGGGCAGCGCTGCCCTGTGGGCATTTTCTGCCGGAAGAATGCCCTGACCAGGTGTACCAGGCGCTACGAGAATTTTTCAATTGATCCTTTATCAAATACAACACACTAGAGATGCTTATGAAAATCTGGGTTGATGCCGACGCCTGTCCAGGCGCGATTAAAGAGATACTGTTTCGGGCATCCGAACGGACCCGGATACCGCTGACCCTGGTGGCAAATCACGTGCTGCCGGTTCCCCCTGCCGCCTGGATTAACTTTGTCCGGGTCAGCAGTGGTTTTGATGTGGCGGATAACGAGATTGTCCGCCGTATGTCACCCGGTGATCTGGTGATAACCGGTGATATCCCGCTGGCAGCAGAAGTGCTGGAAAAAGGTGCTGAAGCGCTTAATCCGCGTGGTGAGCGTTACTCCCATGAAACGATCCGGGTTCGGTTGAATATGCGTGATTTCATGGACACCCTGCGCTCCAGTGGCGTCCAGACGGGCGGCCCCTCGGCACTGGGTGCAGCAGAGAAGCAGGCGTTTGCTAATGAGCTGGATAAGTTCATTACCCGCGCGCTGGCGGCGCAGAAGCAGGATAAATAGGTGCCAGCAGTCAGAGGCAGGCCCTCTGACATGGGGATTAACAAGGAGATGGTATCGATGGATTCGACAACGGAGCAGGGCCCCTGGTTGGGCCAGTGTCTGTGTGGCGCTGTGCGTTATCAGGCGGACAGCATCAAGCCTGCGATGGCGCACTGCCATTGCAGTATGTGCCGTAAATTTCATGGCGCTGCGTTTGCAACCTACGGTGTAACGCCGCACCAGGATTTTCACTGGCTTAGCGGTGAAGTGCTGCTGGGACGTTATCAGGCGGCCAATGGTACGGTACGGCAGTTTTGCCGTAACTGTGGTTCCAGTCTGACCTTTGCTGCCAGTGGTTGTCAGGGCGAGGTGGTGGAGTTTGCGCTGGGTACACTGGATACGCCGTTACTGCAGCAGCCAGATGCACATATTTATACCGATTATAAAGCCACCTGGTGTGATATCACGGATGAGTTACCGTGCTTCTCCGAAGGGCGCGGCTGATACCGCAGGCGGCTATTTTATCAGTCGATGATCCTGCACTCTGCCTGACGCTCTGACAGCAACGACTAAAAAAGCCCACGCTGGTTAACCCGCGCGGGCTTTTTGTTATCTGGATTGGGTCTGATCAGGGTTTGACCAGCCACTTATCCAGGCTGTTGATATCGTCCGGGTTCAGGGTGCCCACCTGCTGTTTCAGAGTGAACAGGTTCTGCACGTAGCTGTAGCGGGCGTTGGCGTAGTCGCGTTGTGCCTGGTACAGGGTCTGTTCGGCCTGCAGCACGTCGACCACGTTACGGGTGCCAACCTTGAAGCCTTCTTCCGTGGCTTTCAGGGCGGTGGCGCTGGACTTGATGCTCTGGGCCCGTGCCGCCACTGACTGCACATTGGTCCGCAGGTCACGCAGCAGGCTGCGAGTTTGCTGCGTGACCGAGCGCAGGGTGTCTTCACGGTTCTGGTGGATGCTGTCCAGCTGGTACTGCGCCTGATTGCTCTGGCTGGTGGTACGGTAGCCACTGAAAATTGGCACGTTGACACTGAGCATCAGCGTGCTGGTATCCGTGGTGCTGTTATCCATGCTGGTGCCGTTAGTGCTGTTATGGTTGGCACTGACAGACACCGTTGGCAGGTGACCGGCGCGGGTCGCTTTAAGCGCATGACGCTGGATGTCGATATTGGCATCGGCGATGCGCAGGTCAAAGTTACCCTGCCAGGCTTTCTGCAGCCATGGCTGGCTGTCAGCCGGTGCCAGATTCTGTACCGGGTAATCCTTGGCCAGCATATCGATGTCACCAAACGGTTTCGCAGTCAGCCGCTCAATGGCCTCAAAGGAGTTATCCAGTGCCCCTTCGGCCTCAATGCGATCAACCCGTGCATTATCGTAGGAGGCCTGGGCTTCCTGTACATCGGTGATGGCGATCAGGCCAACCTCAAACTGGGCATTCACCTGGTCCAGCCGGCGCTTGATCGCGCGCTCCTGAGCCTGGTTCGTTTCCAGTGCCGTTTGCGCGCGCAATACATCCAGATACGCCGATACGACACGCTGAATCAGGTTCTGCTGCGCCTGGCCATACTGCAGTCTGGCCTGCTCGGATTGCTCTTCGCCCTGTTTGAAACCATACCAGCTGGCAGCATCAAACAGTGGCTGGCTCAGGCTCAAGGTATAGGCCTGGCTGTCGTAGTTATTACTGTCGCTATCAACCGCGCTGGCAGAACCCTGCAGGTTGATCTGCGGTAGCAGGTTAGCCTTGGCAATCGGTGCCGACTGCTGGGTGGCCAGCGAGCTGGCCTGGGCAGACTTCAGCTGAGGGTCATTCTGCAGAGCCTGCTGATAGATATCAGCCAGTGCAGCAGCCTGAACATGGCTGCTGCCCAGCAAGGCCAGCAGGGCGGTGCTGGACAGTGTTTTCGATAGGTTCACTTATGACTCCTTCATAATTTCAGGCTCTGGCGATACTTCTTTAAAGGTCCGTTTACCAAGGTAACTGTACACTGTTGGGATAACAAAGAGTGTTAACAGAGTACCAAAGGTCATCCCGCCTACAATAACAAATCCGATCTGGTGACGGGACTCTGCACCGGCACCAAAGGCCATTGCCAGTGGTAAAGCTCCCAGCACGGTCGCAGCGGAGGTCATCAAAATAGGGCGCAGGCGCAGGCTGGCAGCTTCAATAATCGCTTCTTGCAACTCTTTACCTTGCTCCTGCAGCTGGTTGGCAAACTCAACGATCAGGATGCCATGCTTGGTAACAAGGCCAACCAGGGTGATTAAACCAATCTGGCTGTAAACGTTGAGTGAACCCCCGCCGTAATGCAGGGCAAAAAGTGCCCCGAATATGGCTGGTGGGACCGACAGCATAATAATCAGCGGGTTTTTAAAACTCTCAAACTGGGCCGCCAGTACCAGGAAGATAAACAGCAGTGCCAGTACGAAGGTATCCTGCAGGCTGGAGCTGGAGGTCTGGAACTCACGGGAGGAGCCTGTGTAGTCAAAATCGGCCTTGGGGTCGATCTCTTTCAGCTTGCCTTCCAGGTAGTTCAGGGCTTCACCCAGGCTGTAATCCGGTGCCAGCAGGGCCTGAATTTTCACCGCCTTCATTTTGTCGAAGTGGTTCAGCTCCCGTGGAGCCACGGTTTCGACGACATCCACCAGACTGTCGAGCTGCACCATCTGGCCTTCCGGGTTACGGATGTACAGATTGGTCAGATCGGTCGGGTCACGGCGCTCACGTTCATCCACCTGCACAACCACATCGTACTGTTCACCGGCCTGTTTATAACGGGTTACTGAACGGCCCGCCATATAGCTTTCCAGGGTACGACCAATGGTAGCGATCTCGATGCCCATATCGGAGGCTTTGTTACGGTTCACGTCGATCGACAGTTCCGGTTTGTTCAGCTTGAGATCGGAGTCTGGCTGGACAAAGCCTTTATTGGCATAAACAGCCGCCATCATACCATCGGCGATCTTTTTCAGATCGTCATAGGTGCCCTGGCTTTTGACGATGAACTCCACCGGACGGGAGATAATGCTCTGGCCCAGTGACGGTGGGTTCAGGGCAAAGCTCATGGTGCCGGTGACGCCACCGAACAGCTGTGGCATCAGGCCATTGGCAATGTCCTGCTGCTTACGTTCGCGCTCCTCCCAGGGCTTGAGGCCCATAAAAGCCATGGCATTGGTGGACGTTGGGAAGCCTACGACGGCGAAGTAACGATCACCTTCCGGGGTGGCGACCAGCTTCTCTTCCACCTGGCGTGAGTAGCGATCCACGTAATCAACTGAGGCACCATCCGGGGCGATGGAGAATGCCATCACGGTGCCACGGTCTTCGGTCGGTGCCAGCTCCTGCGGCAGCAGGGTATAGTAGTAGCCTGCGCCGAAGATGCTGCCCGCCATAATGGTGACAGCCAGCAAGCGTGAGCGCAGCAGTTTGTCCAGCGCCCAGTGGTAGCTGTTGGTCATTCCCTGCAGCATTGACTCAATCACATTGAACAGCCAGCTGTGGCGGGGTTCATGTTTGAGCAGACGGGAACACATCATCGGTGACAGGGTCAGGGCGACAAAGGTGGAAACGACCACCGCGCCGGCCAGGGTCAGGGCAAACTCGGTAAACAGTTTGCCGGTGCGCCCTGCGGAAAAGGAAACCGGCACAAACACCGCTACCAGCACGGCGGTGGTGGCGATAACGGCAAAACCGATCTCCTTGCTGCCTTTAAACGCGGCCTGAATTGGGTGCAGCCCCTCTTCGACATGGCGGTAGATGTTCTCCAGCATCACGATGGCATCGTCCACCACCAGGCCAATCGCCAGCACCAGCGCCAGCAGGGTCAGGGTGTTAATGGAGAAGTTCATCCAGTACATCATGGCAAAGGAGCCAATCAGTGACAGCGGAATGGTCAGTACCGGAATCAGCGTTGCCCGCAGGTTGCGCAGGAAGAACAGCAGTACCAGCACCACCAGGGCACCCGCCTGCAGCAGGGTGCTGTATACGGACTTGATCGACTCATCGATAAAGATTGAGGAATCATAACCCACGGATACGTTCATGCCATCGGGCAGGGTGGTCCGCAGTTCATCCAGTTTGGCGCGGATACCGGCAGAGACATCCAGTGGGTTGGCGACCGACTGCTTTACCACCCCGAGTGCTACGGCAGATGCGCCGTTGAAGCGGGTGATCTGACGCTCACTTTGTGGCGCAATTTCCACCCGCGCGATATCGCGGATACGAACCGGGTAGCCATTTTCATTGCGCACAATGATGTTTTCGAACTGGTTGACGTCATTAAGGTCGGTGCGGGTCAGCAGGGTGAACTCACGGTTGCTGGACTCGATCCGCCCGGCTGGGACTTCCAGGTTCTGCGCCCGCAGGGCCGTTTCAACATCCGCAGGGACCACATTAAAGGCCGCCATCCGGGATGGGTTGAGCCAGATACGCATGGCATAGCGGCGTTCGCCAAAGATCACGACGTTGGCAACACCGGCCACGGTGGTGAGCTGATCTTTTACCTGTTTGTCGGCAATATCACTGACTTCCAGGCTGCTGTGGCTGTTGGAGCTGAAGGCCAGCCAGATAATCGGCTGGGCGTCGGCTTCGGTTTTGGCCACCACGGGCGCATCAACGTCGTCCGGCAGCTCGCTGATCACCCGGTTTACCCGGTCGCGCACATCGGAGGCAGCGCTATCCGGGTCACGGTCGATATTGAAGGTCACCGAGATCTGACTCTTCTCGGTACGGCTGATCGAATTCATGTAATCGATGCCTTCGATACCGGAAAGAGAGTCCTCCAGAATCTGGGTTACCTGACTCTCCATAATCGAGGCACTGGCACCGGGGTAACTGGTTTCAACCGTTACGACGGGCAGGTCGATCTGCGGATACTCACGTACCGTCAGCCGGTCGTAGGTGATCAGGCCGACCAGCAACAACAGCAGGCTCATCACTGTGGCCAGTACAGGCCGTTTGATACTGATTTCAGACAGGACCATTACTTACTCTCCCTTGGCGATGGCTGCGTTGGAGCCATCGACAAAGATCGGTGTGACCGGCATGCCCGGACGCAATTTCAGCTGGCCGGCGGTCACAATCACATCACCAGCAGTAAGGCCAGCGCTGACCTGAACCTGGCCTGGACGACGCTGGCCCAGGGTGACAGGCACCATCTCAATGGTGTTGCCGCTGGCAACGCGCTGTACAAAGAAGCCGCCGTTGTTGGGAATAATGGCCTGCTCAGGAATCAGAATACTGTGCTGATCACTGGCCAGAATCAGTTTGATCTGGGCAAACAGCCCTGGGCGCAGTTTGCCGTCCGGGTTCGCCAGGCGGGCGCGCAGCTCGATATTATGGGCGCGGTTGTCTGCCGCTGGCGCGATGGCGTATACGGTCGCCTCGAAAATCTGGCCTGGAAAGGCATCCAGCTCCAGCTTCAGGCTCTGACCATTGCTGATCGCCGACAGGTACAGCTCAGGTACCCGGAAATCCACTTTCATGGTGCTCAGGTCCGTCAGCTCGACCAGGTCCTGACCGGTGGTGACGTAATCCCCCGGGCTGACCTGACGCAGGCCGGTGACACCGGTGAAGGGCGCTGCAACCCTCATCTTATCCAGTCGAGTCTGGGCCAGTGCCTGACGGGCCAGATCAACCTGCAGCTGAGCACGGGTGCTGTCGCGTTCCTGTTCGGAACCGACCCGTTTCTTCAGCAGGCTGGCGGCACGCTTATAAGCGATCTCGCTCAGGTGCACTTTGGCCTGGGCTTCTTTCAGCTCAGCCTGGTAGATAGCGGCATCCAGCCGGAACAGTGGGGTGCCTGCTTTCACACGCTGGCCTTCATCAAACAGAATGGCGTCAATCCGGCCACTCTGTTCTGGTCGCAGCTGGATACGCTCATTGGCGCGCAGGCTGCCGACAGCGTTAACTTCGGTATGCAGTGTGGTAGCTTTCACTGTAATGACTTCTGCCGGGAGTCCCCGCGGCGGGGATTTTTTCTGTTGCCCGTCGGCGGCCTGTGTCAGCGATGTCTGCAGGACCAGTGCCAGCAGCACGGTTAGCAAAGCTGGTCCAGGTGGGCGGTTAAAAAGTTTCATGGTGCTCCTTGGGTTTTGTTATCAGGCCGCGGGTGGCTGAGGTTTAAAACTGTTTAGCAGGGCCAGGTGGTTGCGCAGTGGAGTAATAGAGTTCTCGACCTTGCAACGCAGCAGTGAGCCCTGCCAGTTGTTCAATATGAATTCGGCGATCAGCGCTGCAGGCAGGTCATCACGCATACTGCCCTCGTGCTGGAATTTCTCTACATCGCTGGTAATGCTGTGTAGCACCATGTCCATTGAGTGAGCGATCGCCGCGCTGAACAGAGGTGAGGCCTGACTGACTTCGCCAGCCATATTGGCCAGCAGGCAGCCTGCAGCGTATTGCTCATTCCCAAACCGTTCGATTTCCTGCTCGATCATCTGGGTGATCTTTTCAAAATGGTTGCCTTGCAGGGCGGTCATTTTTTCATCCCAGCGTTCAAACTCGATGGTGCGGTAATGCTCGAGTATCTCGACGGCAAAATGTTCTTTGCTTTCAAAAAAATTGTAAAACGAGCCCTTGGGTGCCTGGCAGGCGGCCAGAATCTCTTTCAGGCCGGTGGCGTGGTAGCCATTACGGGTAAACAGCTGGGCGCCGGTTTCCAGAATCTGGGCACGGCTGTGTTCAGGGCGACGGCCTCTGGCCATGGGCAGGTTACCTCGCAGTGATTTTATAGGGATTACCCTAAGTAGACCGGTCGTTCTAAAATTAAGGCGTTTATTTTGACGTGCTGTCATTTATATTCAAGGGGTTATTAGTGCGAAAAAAACAACAGTGAGTTTTGGTGGCTAATACGTGCGTTTTCAGCACTGATCGTGACAATAACCCTATTCATCTGCTTAGCCTCTACAAGGAGAGACTGTTGATCTCGTCTGAAAACCATACCCCTGATGCTCCACCGGCAAGCCTTGCCTGGATGCTGGCAGCTCTAACCATGCTTGGCCCTTTTGCCATCGATACCTACCTGCCTGCACAGCCAGCGATCGCTGACGCATTGAATACAGATATTCATCGTGTTGAGCAGACGATGGGGGTCTATATGGCCGGGCTGGCGGCGGGTCCGGTATTGGGTGGCCCGTTGTCGGACCGCTATGGTCGTAAACTGATTGCAGTGATTGGTCTGCTGTTTTTTGCGCTGACTTCTTTTTTGATTGCGGGGGCGCAGACCATTGAGCAGATGATCGGGCTGCGCTTTTTTCAGGCACTCGGTGGTGGTTTTGCGGTGGTAACGGCTGCAGCAACGGTGCGTGATTTCTTTACCGGGCGTGAGGCGGCACGGGTGATGGCGTTGATCGGTATTATTATGATGATCGCGCCATTAGCAGCACCTGCCATCGGTGCAGCGCTATTACAGCTGAGTGGCTGGCGGTCCATTTTTTATGCGCTGGGCGCTTATGCGGTACTGGTGGCAGCGTTACTGGCCTGGCGTATGCCCCAGGCCCGGCGCACCATTGAAAAAGGGGCTGGACTAACCGGTGTTTTGCGCAGCTACCGCAAGGTGGTTGGTCATCGACAGGCGATGGCTTTCGCGGTGGCACAGGCGCTGGCGGCTTGCTGCATGTTTATGTTTCTGACCGAGTCGGCGTATGTCTACATTGGCTTTTATGGGGTGGAGGAAACAACCTTCCCACTGCTGTTTGGGGCCAACATTATTACCATGGCGCTGTTTAACCGGATTAATGTGCGGATGCTCAATCGTTGGGAGCCTTATCAGGTGATGCGTTTTGGTCTGTTACTACAGGCCCTCAGCGCCACGGTGCTGGCACTGATCGTCTGGTTGAGTGTTCCGCCGCTGTGGCTGCTGGTGGCGCTGATTATGGTGACCGTTGGTTGTATGGGATTTATCATGTCCAACAGTATTACCTGCGCATTGTCGTACTTTCCCGCCAACAGCGGGGCAGCCAACGCGGTGATAAGCACCCTGGGCTTTGCGATCGCGGGTGCATTAACACTGCTGCTGACCACCCTGCATGATGGTAGCCCGCTCCCAATGACCAGCATGATGGCAGCCTGTGCCGTGTCGGGGCTGCTGGTTGTGTTGTGGGTAACGCGGGCGGGTGGCCCATCGCCTTGACAGGCGGTCAGTTAAACAGGCGGGCCAGGTTATTCAGCCCTGTCTGGTAGATGTTTCTGACGATCTTATCCGCCAGGCTGGCAGGGACGCCGCTAGGGATAAAGCTTGAGCACCAGTTGACGCTGCAGCTGCCGTCGCCGTTATCCTGTACCCGGATCTCACTTTCATAGTCCTGTACTGGCAGTGGCCCCATTGTCACGCTATAGCGATATTGCATAGCATCATCATCCAGGCTGACCAGCTTCTCCTGTAAATGAGAGCCGTCCGGGAGTGTCAGATTGCGCAGGCAGCCTGGCTGATGTCTCTGTCCTTCCAGTTGACTGTCCAGCACAGCGGGATGCCAGCGATAGAGGCCGTTGAAATCGCCGATCAGGGCCCATACGGCGCTGGCCTGGCCGTAAACCTTTACGCTCTCTTTTATCTCGCGGGTATGTGCACACATATGCGTTATCCTTCCTTGTACTGCGGTACTTTACCTTATGGTACTGAATTAACTCTTTGTTGCGGCTGGATTTAAGCTCCAGGCCTGAGGTATGTCAAAGGTAACGGGTGTGCCTGGTTATTGGTAATGGATATTTATTAGTAGCCATTTGATAAGCACTGGAATGAAGGCTAGGATCAGATGCATTCGGTACCTTGATGGAGATGTGTCATGGCTGATGCCCGCAGCAAAGAATTTGTAATACCGGCGCGCCCCGATGTATTGCTGCAGTTATCTGCATTGGTGGAAAGTGAAGACCCGGGATTTGAGCGTGTTGCCAGTCTGGTTAAACGTGATGTGGCGCTGTATGCGAATATTCTGGCGTTAATAAACTCGCCTTTTTTTGGCCTGCGTGGCCGGGTTTCTTCCATTGAGAAGGCGCTGAAAGTCATGGGTATGAAGCGGTTGCTGTTTCTGGTGCGTGCCGCTTCGTTACGCAGTGCCGTAGGCGATGATGAGGGGTTGGAAAATTTTTGGGAAGATGCCTGCACCATGGCAACGATCTGTGCCAATCTGACCCACTATATGCCGTTCGTACCAGCAGATGATGCGTTTACACTGGGCATGATGCATGCCTGTGGCGTGCCATTAATGGTGAAGAACTGCCCGGAGTTTCAGCGCTTTCATGTGGACGCCTGTTTGCTTGACCTGCCTGACCAGCAGCGTCTGGAGCAGGCTCATTATGGTACTGATCAGTTTCAGCTCAGTAGCCGGCTGGCGCGTAACTGGCAGGTGCCTGAGGCCTTGTGTGAGGCCATCGCTGCACAGCCTCACTATCAGAGCCTGTTGATGGATGAGGCTGCAGATGAAGCATTATGTCAGAAAGTCTGCTTGCTGCTGGTAGGTCGTGAATTCAGCCTCAAGTTTGAAACCTTGTGGGGGCGTTCTGATGAATATCAGCAGGTGATTGAACTGGAGCCGGTATTAAGCTTTTTAGGAATTACCGAGGCGGAACTGGAAGCAATTCAGGAGCACCTGTTCGCGAAGCTGCAGGTTGATGACCGTGGTATTGTGCCTGAAGCAATGGCATAAAAAGTTGCTCGTGCAGCCGGGTATGACCGTGAACAATGGAATTACCGTTCAATATTTTAAGGATTTAACATGTTGCCTTCAGTGGTTAATATGAACCTACACCGTCCTTTGAATATGGAATTTCGCAGTGAGCCAGACTCAGATCCAGGATTTTGTTATCCCCGCCCGCCCTGAAATGCTATTGCGCCTGACAAAAATGATTGAGGGAGGCGACCCTGGCATAGATGACGTTGCTGAACTTGTGAAAGGTGACGTTTCGCTCTACGCCAATACCCTGGCTATGATCAACTCTCCTTTTTTTGGCCTGCGCCGTCGTGTTGCTTCGGTCAATACCGCTGTGCGTATTCTGGGTACTAAACGCATGCTGAGTATTGTCAAAATGGCTGCGCTGCGCTCCCAGCTGGGTACGGGTAGCCAGATGGAGCCATTCTGGGAAGAGGCCAACCAGGTAGCGATTGTTGCCGGTCAGCTGTGTAATCACTTTGGCTTCATATCACGGGATAACGCTTACACCCTGGGCATGATGCATAACTGTGGTGTACCTTTGATGGTTAAAGAGTGTCCGGGCTTCAATCAGTTTTATCAGGATCATAGTCTGATGGACCCGATGGATGTGATGCAGCTTGAGCGCGACCTGTTTGGGGTGAACCAGTACCGTGTCAGTGCTGAGATTTCCCGCAGCTGGTTGATGCCGGAGGCGATCGCTCAGGCGATTGACCTGCAGCCGTATTACACCACTATTCTGGCCGATGAAAGCTACGATGAAGAAGTATCCAACCTGTTGGCTTTACTGCTGATTGCCAAGGAGTTCAGTCTTAAGTTCGCTACGCTCTGGGGCTTTGAGGATGATTATCAGCCAGTACTGGCGATGGAGGTTGTGCAGGAACATCTCTGCCTGACAAAAATGGACCTGGAAAATATTCAGTCTCTGGTTTTCAATAGCCTGAGAGTGGGTGACCAGGGAATTACATTGCGTTGATGTGAATAACCCCGTCAGCTTACTGGCGGGCGATCTGCTCACTTCTCACTATACTTTAGCTTCTTGCTGAATGGTTGTTAGTACCTATCTGTATGTTTAAGAAGTATCCTGCCCGCGTTTTTCGACGGCTTGCGTTGTTGGCCATCTGCTTTATCTGTGCATTCAGTGCTTCGCTACAGGCGGCGATGCCAGCCTATCAGCGTTCTTTTGAGCAGTTTGTTGGTCGCCAGATTGCACCCATGGTGCCAGGTGTTGCTGTGTTGATGGTTGAGCGGGGGAAAGTCAGCCGGATTCGCACCTGGGGGCGGCGGAACATCGATAAGAAAGCCCGTGTTACCCCGGATACAGTGTTCAGGCTGGCGTCGGTTTCCAAAAACTTTGCCGCTACAGCTGCAGGGCTGTTGGTGGAGGAGGGTAAGCTGGAATGGAGTACCCTGGTCCATAAGGTATTAAATGATGTGCGGTTCAAGCGTGATGATTATGGCCAGCAGCTGACGCTCAGGCATTTGCTGTCTCACTCGACGGGGCTTATTCCGCAGGCCTATACCAACCTTATTGAAGATAACGTACCTTATCGCAAAGTGGTGAAGCGGCTGCGAGAGGTTGATTTTGTCTGTCCGCCGGGTCGCTGTTATGGTTATCAGAACGTTGTGTTCAGCCTGGCGGGAGACATGATCGAGGCTGCCAGTGGCAAGAGCTATAATAAATTTGTTCAGCAACGGTTACTGACACCGCTAAAAATGCACACAGCTTCGCTGGGCTACAAAGCCTTCAAGGCATCGAGGAACAGAGCAACCCCGCATATTAAAATCCGCAAACGCTGGCGTCCGGCGAGGGTGTTGCCAACCTATTATCGGATTTCACCTGCAGCGGGTGTAAATGCATCGATCAAGGATATGGGGCAGTGGTTACTGGCGCAGATGGGACAGCGACCTGGCGTATTGTCACAAACCCTGCTGGACATGACGCAAGCACCGGTTATTCGTAACAGTCGACGTCAGTCGCACTTTCGCTCTCACAAGCTGCTGGGGGCGACCTGGTATGGCCTGGGCTGGCGGCTGTTTAACTTTGGTCCCTACCGCGATTTTGTTTATCACGGCGGCTGGGTGAAAGGGAGCCGAGCGATGATTGTCTTCAATCGGGAACTTCAGATAGGCATGGTGTTTCTGACAAATGCGGAGACAAAGCTTGCGCGCAAAGTCGTATACAAGTATCTGGAGCTCTACCTCAAGCAGCATTCATAGGGTATGGGGCTGTCTCTCGACCCGTTGTGCGGGCCCTGAGCAGGCCATTGTATGACTCTGAACCTGGCATAGTGGAGAAGCGTTGTGGAACAACTCGGATTAATCCTGACAGCGATTATCGTCTGTAGCCTGCTTACCGCGTTGCTGACCCAGTTACTGGGGCGATTGCGGGCGAATCGCAACCTGAGGCTGGAAACCATTCTCAAAGAGCAGAAAGAGTGGCGTGAGCGGGTTGGTAAGCTGGTTGTGAACAGCCGTCACGCCTTTGATCAGCGAGACCTGCTGCTTTTTAACCGTATTGCTGCTGAGCTGCGAGTACGGTTGGACCCGGATGATCGAGAAGATGCTGTAATTCTTCAGCTCTGCAAAGAGGTGGTGCAGGACTGGGATGAAGAGAAGCTGGAAGAGTTGCATGACAGGGTGGCTTATCGGGTTAAATATGACTGGGATCTGACTCGCCAGGAAGTGTCCTCATCGCTGTTCTATCGTTACCTGTTTGCGCTGATGGTAACATTCTACATCACCGTATATGCCTATGTTGAAGGTCTGCTGCGTGTCGGGCCTCAGTGGCTGGAAGGGGTTGGAGCGATGCAGCTGGTAACCGGTGGGGGAATTATTCTGGTTGCACTCTGGCTGTTATTGAATTTCCTTGGGCGCAGAGACAGCAAATTGCTATCCCTGTTATTGGGTAACCCTGTACGCAAACGTTACAGGAAGCGCGCCAGTAAGAGTAAGGCGACGGTGATACAGGAGGCGAAACAGGTTCCTGCACCGGTACGTAAAGCGGTTGTGAAACCTGCACCTGCTGCACCGCGTAAGCGCAAGCCCGTTCCAGCCCATGCCGCAAGTGCGCGTAAAGTACCACTGAAAGAGATCAAAAAAGGTGCCTGAGCTGGCACTGAAGGTGTTAACGCTGGCAGGCTTCAGTCTTTCATTTATAAGTCAGCACACTGATTTTGTTTCCTGCGTGTCATAAATATCTTTCCTGACCTTCTCGATTCTGCGGTAACTTGATCATAATTAGCAGGTAATGGCTGTATCAGGCTACTCTTTTTAATATGTCATTTCCTATGTGGAAATAATGTTATTCGCGAGTGCCTGATTATTCATGGTTAATAATCCAGTATCCTGGCTCTACTTAAACCTGAGTACTGCCCAGGCAGCTCAGGCGCTGGCCAATCCAGAATAAAAAGAGAGCACAAGTATGTTCAAAACCTATACCTTCCCAGAGTTCGACTATGTTCGCTCGGCCGATCAGGATGCGGTGCAACCGGTTTTGCACCCGGTGGTGATTGTGGGCGCAGGACCGATGGGTATGACCGCAGCGGTAGATCTTGCTCAGCAGGGCGTACCGGTGGTGATCCTGGACGATAACAATACCGTGAGCGTGGGTTCACGTGCGGTCTGTTACGCCAAGCGCTTTCTGGATATCTCTGACCGATTGGGGGTTGGTCAGCGCATTGTCGATAAAGGGGTTACCTGGAATATCGGCAAGGTGTTCCTGGAAGAAGATCATATCTACAGCTTCAATATGCTGCCGGAGGAGCACCACCGTCGGCCTGGCTTTATCAACCTGCAGCAGTACTATCTGGAAGAATACTACGTTGACCGTATCGGTACGCTGGACAACGCAGACCTGCGCTGGAAGAACAAGGTGGTGAATGTTGAACAGCAGGATGATTCTGTGCTGCTGAGCATCGAGACGCCTGAGGGGGCTTATCAGCTGGGGGCTCGCTATGTGATTGCCTGTGATGGTGCCAACTCAAAAGTGCGTGCCATGTGCGGGCTGGAGTCCAAAGGGCAGATCTTCCATGATCGCTTCCTGATTGCCGATGTGATCATGGACCCGAAAAAATTCCCGCCGGAGCGCTGGTTCTGGTTTAACCCGCCATTCCATGAAGGTCAGTCAACGCTGCTGCACCGTCAGGCCGACAACGTCTGGCGGATCGACTTTGACCTGGGCTGGGATGCAGACCCGGAAGAAGAGAAGAAACCGGAAAACATTATTCCACGGGTTAAAGCGTTCCTGGGCGATGATGTTGAGTTCGAGCTGGAATGGGCATCGGTCTACACCTTTACCTGTCGCCGGATGGATGAGTTCCGTCAGGGCAATATCTTCTTCGCTGGCGATGCTGCTCACCAGGTGTCGCCGTTTGGGGCCCGTGGTGCCAACTCCGGCATCGAAGATACCGATAACCTGTGCTGGAAGCTGAAAATGGTGCTTGAGGGCAATGCACCGGCCAGCCTGCTGGACAGTTACTCCCCTGAGCGAACCTTTGCCGCTGATGAAAATATCCTCAACTCTACCCGCAGCACAGATTTTATTACCCCGAAAAATCATGTCAGCCGGGTGTTCCGCGATGCAGTACTGAACCTGTCGCGCAACTACACCTTTGCCCGACCACTGGTTAACTCGGGTCGTTTATCGGTGCCACCGTTCCTGACCGAATCACCGTTGAATACTGCTGACACAGAGGCATTTAACTGTAAAGTCGTGCCGGGTGCCCCCTGTACCGATGGTTCGATTGTGTACAACGGTGAAGATGACTTCCTGCTCAGTAATCTGGGTAACCAGTTTAATGGCCTGCTGTTTGTGGAAAGCCACACCGATCTGACTGCGGATATCCTGCAGGGGCTGACCGAGCTGGCGGTGCAGGATGTGCCGGTGAAAACCTTTGTCGTCGCCAGCCATGAGATGGAGCTGAACCTGCCAGAAGGCAGCGAGATGGTGGTGGATAAGTACGGAGTGGTGAAAGAGCGACTGGACGCCCAACGCGGCACTTTCTACCTGACCCGCCCGGACCAGCTGGTAACAGCGCGTATGCGCCACTTTGATAAAGACCAGGTTGTAGCGGCGCAAAACAAAGCACTCGGCAAGTAATGGATCAGAGAGAGAACAGTATGAGCACATTGATTATTGACCCTAACCTGCCGAGTCCTGATGACTTTTACCAGGCGCTGACAGACCTGCACCGTGACCTGAGCGATGAGCAGAGCATGGATGTGAATGCCCGACTGATTCTGCTGCTGAGTAACCATATCGGTGATCAGGCCGTGCTGGAACAGGCGATGGCGATTGCCCGTGAGCATATTCCGGCAGCGGAATAGGGCGTCATCTCTGCTGCACGCGTAGTGTGTTGCTACAACAATCAGCCTTGGTGGGCGACTCATCGCCAGCAAGCTGGCTCCTGCGACAATGGGCAAGCGTCATTCGTGTAGGAGCGAGCTCGCGATGGTTTGACAGCACACTCCAGGCGCATCAGAACACAAAATCAGCACCAACGATTGCAAAAAACCGTAACAGGCGTGACAATCAGCGCCCGATAGATAGTCACCTTTGTGATTAATCAAGATTTCAATTTATACGGCAATAACAACAAGGAGGGCGTAATGCCTGTACTGAATGAAACCCATGAGCTTTCTCTGACCAGTTGGGTTGAATCTGCCAACAGCGGCCATAGTGATTTTCCGATTCAGAACCTGCCCTTTGCCGTATTCCGCCGTGCCGGAAGCGACGAAGCCTTTCGTGGTGGTGTTGCCATTGGCGATCAGGTTGTTGATATGGCGGCGCTGGCCGGTGCTGGCCTGTTTACAGGTGATGCGCAGAAGGGGCTGGAGGCCTGTGCAGCGGATGAGCTGAATGCTTTTATGGGGATGGGCAAAGAGATCTGGTCTGCGTTGCGGCTGGCGCTGTCTCGCGCGCTGCGCAGTGGTGCGGCTGAAGAGGCCCAGCTGAAAGCGATGCTGATCGCTCAGGCGGATGTAGAGTACAAGCTGCCGTGTCGCATCGGTGATTACACCGACTTCTACACTTCCGTGTATCACGCCACGGCGGTGGGCTCACTGTTCCGCCCGGATAACCCGTTGCTGCCAAACTACAAATGGGTACCGATCGGCTACCATGGTCGTTCTTCCTCCATCGATGTTTCTGGTCAGTGCTTCCCACGCCCGCAGGGTCAGACCAAAGCACCAGACGCCGCTGAGCCAAGCTTCGGCCCCTGTAAACGGCTGGACTACGAACTGGAGATGGGTATCTACGTCGGCCCGGCGAACGAGCTGGGTGCGCCAATTGAGATCGGTGCAGCGGAAGATCACATCTTTGGCCTGTGTATCTTCAATGACTGGTCGGCCCGTGATATCCAGGCCTGGGAATACCAGCCACTGGGGCCGTTCCTGGCGAAGAACTTTGCGTCCACCGTGTCGCCATGGATTGTTACCAATGAAGCGCTGGCACCGTACCGCATTGAGTGGACCCGTGATGAAAATGACCCACAACCACTGCCATACCTGAGCTCTGAGCAGAACAGCGCCGCGGGTGGTTATGATGTAGATATGGAAGTGTTGCTGCAGACGGAGCAGATGCGTGAAGCAGGTCAGCCAGCTGAGCGGTTGTCCGTGTCCAGCTTCAAATACTCCTACTGGACCGCAGCGCAGATGCTGACCCATCACACGGTGAACGGCTGTAATATGCAGCCGGGTGATTTCTTTGGCAGTGGCACTCAGTCTGGCCCTGTGCACGAAGAAGCAGGCTCCTTGCTGGAGCTGACTGTAGGCGGCAAGCAGACGATTACCCTGAGTAACGGCGAAACACGCAAGTTCCTCGAAGATGGTGATGCTGTGGTGATGCGCGGCTGGTGTCAGCGCGATGGCGCAGCGCGGATTGGCTTCGGCGACTGTGTGGGTACTGTACTGCCCGCGAAGGTATAACTGATGATCCTCTACGATTACTGCCGTTCATCCACCGCCTACCGGGTGCGTATTGCACTTAACCTTAAGGGTCAGGCGTATCAGCAGATCCCGGTTAACCTGGTCAGCGGTGAGCAGCGCAGCGAAGCTCACCTGGCACGTAACCCTCAGGGGCTGGTGCCAGTGCTGGAGCATAACGGTGTTCAGATCAGTCAGTCACTGGCGATCTGTGAATACCTGGATGAGACCTGTCCGCAGGATGGTGGTAATTTCCTGCCCGTTGACCCACTGGGCCGTGCTCGTGTGCGGGCGCTGTCCCAGCTGATCGCCTGTGATATCCACCCGGTGGATAATCTGCGCGTACTCAAGCGGCTGGTGGGCGAGCTCGGTGCCAGCGAGGAGCAGAAGCTGGACTGGTATCGTCACTGGGTCTACGAGGGCTTTAATGCCCTGGAGGCTCGGTTGGTAGCCGATAGCGATACGGGTACTTACTGTCATGGAGATACTGTTACGCTGGCGGATATCTGCCTGGTGCCCCAGGTTTTTAACGCCAATCGCTTCAGCTGCGATATGAGTCGTTATCCCACTATCAGTCGTATTAACGCTGCGCTGGTGGAAAATGAAGCCATTGCCAGGGCGCACCCGGATTTACAGCCGGGGGCCTGAGTGCTGCTAAGATGCTGGCAATAAAAAAGCCGCATTACCTCAGGGTAATGCGGCTTTTTAGTCTTCAGAGTGTTAGCGGTCTGAGTTCAGAAGGACGATCTCGCCATAGGCACCGTCATTGTGTGCGCTGGCATTACTTGATGAGGATGGGCGGGTTACGCGGATTCCAGTAATGTTGGCACGTCTGGCTGCGCCGATATCATCATCGGAGTCACCGTAGTATACACGGATATTATTTTCCAGGATGAACGGTGTTTTGTCGCCCAGGTCAGAGAATATAACAGCTCGATTGCCTTCGATATCGAGTGCCTGGTTAAGTATTTCAGTGACACTTTCTTTATCTGTACGCTTACGCTTGGTGATGAAGTAGATTTGATCACCTCGGTTTTTATGGAAATCAACGATTTCCTTACCCGAAATCTTTGGTGCACTCATCTCATCCAGGCCGTTATTCATCCAGCTCCAGAATTCAGATTCGTTCTTCTTGATATCAAAATCTTTGAATTCTTTAAGGTAATAAAAGCCTGGTGAAGACATCAGTACTGTGTCGTCAATGTCAAACCCAACGGAAATAGGCGAAGCAAACTGTTTGTTGAATCGGGTTTTCCAGTCTGAAATAGACAGGAATTCAGACATCGGTCGGATATAAACCGCTTCATTCTTATTACAGTTAGAGTTACTACTTCCCTTTATTTTTGTTAAATCCTTACTCCAGTAGGTAAACACTTCTGCCAGATATTGACGTTCACCATTCATATCGTATTTATTGCAAAACAGGGTCGCTGAGTCTTCACCGCCAAAGGCTTCGACTAATGCCTGGTAGGGAACAGAGCCACCGATATTATCAGAAACCAGCTGACCAGCTGCTGATGTTTTCTTATTAACGTCAATCAGCTTTTGAAAGTACTCTGCCTGGCTGGTTCCATCACAGGTGCCATGTTTTTCCCACTCATGGGCAGGCAGGTCGCGTACAGTGTCAGGGTAGAGTGTATTCAGTTCACGGCGAACTTCTAAAGGCAGGGCTTCAAAATCAAATGGCTCCTTTGTGCAGTAGGAGGGGTGAGGACCCTTAGCAGCATTTTGCCATAAACCATGCGGGTTAATCTTTGCTTTGCTGGCAGGGTTAAAATCACTGTACATTTTTTTACAGGAACCTGGGTCTACATTGTAACCATGGTTTTTGATTTTAATACAGCTCTCAGGTAACCAGATGTTTGACATAACATAGTAGTCGAAACATCCTGGATTATTCCCAGTGTACTCACCAGATTCTGTTGTAGGGCAGCTGGCTTCTGTAGTGGCTTTTTGGCCATTCTCTGAGTAAGTTATTGTTGATATTCCGCTAAGAATTGAGAAGGCGGTTACACCAATAGTTTGTCTTACGTTCATAATTTCTCCATTAAATAGCTATCCTGAAGGTAGCTTCCGTTTTAAATTACCAGATGGGCTGTTGGTTTTTATAAAGCCGCTCCATTCCTTAGATCAGCCACAGATCCTTTCGGCATAAGGTACTGACTGGTTTTAGTTATGTCAATTGATCATGATTGAGAACTATGAAGCAGAAGTGTTTTTAGCGTTTAATATAAAACTAATGGTTTAAACTTGATCTTGCTGTTTCGGGACTATGGTTGCTTTTTATGGGAAATCAGGACTTACGGAGTTAAATCAGGCAAGTCAATTTTTAGCCTTTCTGTCTTCTAGGGTAATTCAGGCCTCATTGGTTTTAAACCCTGTACAATGCTACCGCACAGCCTGCAGGGAGCTTTATCAGCTCGATACTGCCGGATACTTAGTTTTTGAACAGGATGCTCTGCTATGCCCGCGATTAAAACCTTGTTACTGATCACCGCCCTTGTTGCACTTCAGGCCTGTTCTCCGATTCCTGACCTGCCAGGGCCCATTGGTATTCCGGGTTTGTAAGTTTAACGTTTGGCGGTAGTTTCAATCACCTGCTGATAGTCATCACGCAAGGCCTGCCAGCTGAGAGCCTGTATATCCGGTGGGCTGGGCAGGCTGGCGTTGCGTTTGAGTTCGCTGAGCTCAAGCAACCGGCTGGCCAGGTGCTGGGCCTCGTTGCTGCCGCCAGGGTAGCGATAGTCAGCATTGAACAGTTCGGTATAGGCCAGCCGGTCCGGTACGACAGGGATTGCACCGGCGGCCACCCCTTCCAGTACAGCAATGCCCTGAAAATCATGCAGGGCGGTTGAAAGCACCACGTCACTACGCTGTAACAGCGCCCGATACTCTGTAACAGACTCCACATAACCGCAGGCACCAAGCTGGGGTGCGAACTGCTGTTCGATCTCGGCGAAGACTGGCGGCTCGCAGCGAAATTGCTGGCCAACCAGGTGTAGACGGAAATGGTCAGTTTTCTGACGCAATAACTGCAAAGCATCCTGTAAAAGCGCACCGTTTTTGTCAAATTCCCGGCGGTGGTTCCAGCAGATCTCCAGCGGCGCATCGGAGTTGATGGGGTGGTGGGGCTGGAACAGCTCTTCTGTCAGTGGTACGGGGAGTACCTGACTTTTGCTGGCGATCAGCTCCGGCAGCCCGGGAGGAACCTGGTCGGGCAGTTTTTTCAGCAGCTTGCGGGCACCTTCCAGCAAGGTATCCTGGTTGAACTGGCTGTTAAACAGTACGGTATCGGCGGCCAGGGCGGTATAGAGGTTCAGTATCTGCGGTTCAACGCTGCGGTGTTCATGGCCAGAGCGAGGGTATTCAAACTGGTTCTCATGGAAGTAGACCAGGCTGGGGGTCTGTGCCAGAGAGGGGATAAAGCCACGCAGGGCGGAAAGGTCAGTCATGGAGGTGGCGATCACCAGGTCATAGGGCTGGCTGAGAGCTTCGCGCTGGTTAAAGGCCCAACTCAGGCTGTTACCGCGCAGCCGCCAGGCGAAAAAACGCCCCGGTAAGGTGAGAACGGTCCAGGTATATTCCGGGAACTGTGCCACCAGTGAGCGGTGCCAGTACTGGTGGCTGGCGGCATCGTAGGCGGAGAGCAGGAGGATTTTCATGGGCCAGGTCCGGTCAAAAAAACGGGCGGTTATTGTGGCACCGCCCGGTGGTGGAGGCCAGGTGGAATGGTCGTTGGTTTTAGCTCTTCGACTGTTCGTACCTCGCGCTCAGAGTGACCGGATTATTATCAACGGCCCATTTATACACTGACCAGCGCTTTGGGGCTGGTCAGTTGCATCGCCAGTAATAGCAGCGCGCCGAGCACCATGGCGCAGGCGGCCATATAGAGGCTGGCGTTGTAGTTGCCCTGTTGCTGGGCCAGGTATCCGGCGGCTGCGGGGGCGGCGATCTGGGCCACGCTGAACGACAGGGTCAGCCTGCCCATCAGGGTGGCCGGTTTGCTGGGGTAAAGTTTGCCGACCATCATCAGTACCAGTGCGACGATGCCGATAAAGGTGCCACCCCAGAGCAATGCGCTGCCCAGCAGGCCGATGCTGGTGGGTAGCCAGATCGGTAACATTACACTGATCAGCTGCAGGCCATAAGCCAGCATCAGGGCGTGCAGGGTGCCGAGGCGGTCGGCGATGCGCTCCCAGATGATCACGGAGGGGGCGGCGGTCAGGCCGACGATCAGCCAGATCATATTGCCATCGCCAGCCAGGGCCGGAATCCGCTCCACGATGGTCACCATGAAAGTGGCGCTGATCACATAGCCGACGCCAGCGCAGCCGTAGCTGGTGACCAGTAACAACATCCATAGTTTATTGGGTGCACCGGTTTCAGTAATCGGACTGGGCCTGGTGTCGCTAAGGTCGGGCTTTGGTAGCCAGGCCAGCGCTGGAATCGCCAGCACGGCGGCCAGTGCAGCATAGATCAGCCATTGTAGTTGCCAGTGGCTGTCGCCGAGCAGCATGGCCATCATCGCGCTGACGGCGATCCCTGCGCCCATGCCGATAAAATGAATGCCCATCGCGCTTTTCTGCCGGTTATGCAGCAGCCAGTGCAGGATCAGCCCGCTGCCAATAATCAGCCCTGAGGTGGCGGCAAGCCCCTGGATAAAGCGGAACAGACTCCACCACAGGAACTGATCTGTCAGCGCCATGGCAGCGGTACTGAGTACGCCCAGCAACATACCCACCCGGTAATACATATCTTTGCGAGCCAGCGAAGTGGTGGTAGCGGCGAGCAGTACGCCGGCCAGATACCCCAGGTAATTGATGGCGGCCAGGTTACCGGCGTCGGCATCGTTGAGGCCGGTCTGACTTTGCAGTACGGGCAATAGTGGGGTGTAGGCGAAGCGGGCAATACCCAGCGTCAGGATCAGGCTGCAGATCCCGGCGCACAGAACTTTCAGGCGGTCAGTTGCGGTGGCAGTTGGCACAGGTCACTCCTTTTACTTTGGCTGGGTTTAATTTAAGGTAGTGAAACGTTCTTTACTAATGAATGTTAGTGGAGAAACCTATCTGCAAAGGAGATTTGATATGGAGCTGCTGGCGTTACGCACCTTTTGTGCGGTGGTGGATGAGGGCGGTATTGCGGCGGCGTCACGCCAGTTACATACGGTGCAGTCCAATGTCACCACCCGGATACAGCGGCTGGAAGAGGAGCTGGAAACCGGGCTGTTTTTCCGTCAGGGCCGAGGCCTGGTGATGACCCCGGCAGGGCGGGTGCTGTATGACCATGCCCAGCAGATTCTGCAGCTGAGCCGTCAGGCGCGCAGTGCGGTACAGCAGGCGGGTGGGGCTACCGGTGAGTTGCGCATTGGCAGTATGGAGTCGTTTGCGGCGGTACGTCTGCCCGTTGCGCTGCAGCGTTTACGCCAGGATTTTCCCCAGTTGCGCCCTGCGGTCGAAACAGGCACCTCAGGTGAGCTGGTGGAGGCGGTGCTAGCGCATAAACTGGACTGCGCCTTTGTTGGCGGTGAGATCGAACATCCCGAGCTGGTGTCCTGCACGGTGCTGGTGGAGACGCTGCTGGAAGTCAGCAGTGCCCAGGGCGGCGATGAGCAGACGCTGATTATGTTTCGTGATGGCTGTGCGTACAGGGCCCGCGCTGAAGCCTGGATGCGGGCGCAGAAACGGCCTGATTTCAAGGTGATGGAGCTGGGCACGCTGGAGGGTATTCTGGGCTGTGTGGCGGTGGGGATGGGTATCACCCTGATGCCAGCCGCGGTGGTCAACCAGTCCTGCTATGCCAGCCAGCTGGCGCGCCGGGCAGTGCCGGAGCCGCTGGGCGAGGTGCCCACCCAGCTGGTGTTCCATCGCAGCGCCGCCAGGCTAGCCAGCCTGGCGAGTTTACAGGCGGCATTTGAGCAGCTGGCACAGCCTGAGTCTGCGGCTTGAATCAAGCTGGCCGCTAAACCGGCAATAACTGCTTTTCCATTCGCAGATTGGTGAGCACAACCCCGCCGCGTTCGTGGCGATTTTCCTGCAGGCCGGTAAAGCCCATGCGGCGGAACAGGGGTTCTGCGGTCAGGCTGACATCTACCTGCAAGCGGGGCAGGCGAGCGATCAGCGCCTGGTTGAGCACCGATTGCAGCAGGATGCTACCCACGCCCTGGCGGGCAAAGTCCGGGTGAACATAGAGGCAATCGATATAGGCTTCATCCATGATCAGCTCGACAAATCCGGCAATTTCACCGTTTATCACCGCCACGGTGGGGGTGGTGCCTGCCAGTCGCTGTTGCCAGAAGGGCAGGTCCAGGCTGGGGTGTGCCCATTGCTGGCGTTGCTCCTGGCTGTAATCGGCATCCGCCAGCTGGTTAATCGCTGCGTGAAATAGCGTATGAATGGCGGCACTGTCCTCGGGCTGCCAGGGTCGTAACCTGATCTCCATCTTTAGGCTCCTTCGCTCATTGCCTGTGCTGTCTGTTGCAGAATATCGGCCAGCCGCTGGGTGCCGGGGCCGCAGAATTCGCCACGGGGCAGGATCATGCTCAACTGTATATTTCGCATACTGCCCTGAGATATCGGCAGGATTTTCAGTTGCTGTTGCTGCAGGGGCTGCTGAATTTTCAGCAGTGGGTACCAGGCGTATCCCAGCCCCTGGCAGGCGGCCCGGATAGAGGCATCCATTGAGCTGAAGGTCCAGCGCTGGTCGGCTTTCAGCCAGCCGGTGTCCATATTCCGTGGGCCCGAGTCACGGACCACCAACTGGCGGTGGCGGCGCAGGTCCCCCGGGGTCAATGCCCTGTTCAACTGGTGTAGTGGGTGGTCGGGGTGAGCAACAGCGGCACACTTGAGCTGCAGCAGTGGAGTGCTCAGATAACCGCTGGGGTAGACTCCGGCCAGTACCAGGTCAGCTTCGCGCTCCAGAATAGCTTTTTCACTGCCACTGAGCACCGTTTCCACCAGCTGAACCCGTATCAGAGGGGCTTCCTCGGCAAAGGTGGCCAGCGCACACAGAACCAGCTGGTCGGGCACGATGGTGTCGATGGCCAGCCGGATTTCGGCTTCCATGCCTTTGGCCAGTTGCTGGGCCAGCTGTTCGGTCTGAGCGGCTTCTTCCACCAGTGCCTGAGCGCGACGATAGAGGGCTCCGCCCGCATGGGTCAGCACGGCTTTGCGTCCGGCCAGCTCAAAGATCTGCAGTGACAGCAGGTTCTCCATTTTCTGAATGGCGTAGCTGACCGCTGACTGGCTTTTATTCAGCTGTTCAGCGGCCTGGGCATAGCCGCCGGCATCGACCACCGCCAGCAGGGCCTGCCATTGTTCAAGGCTGATTCGGGGTTTCATCGGGCTGTGCTCCTGTGCTCCAGGTGGGCTGGTCAGGGTATTAGACGCTGATAATCATCTATAAAACTGATCATACTTAGCGGATTATTGCGCTTTTTAATCAGTCCTGTCGATACAATAATAGACCCATCGAATCAATTCAGCGTTCTGGAGACGAATCATGGCGACCCTTTTACATATCAAAAGCAGTATTTTCGGTGACGCTGGCCAGTCGGCGCAGCTGGCAGTACGCTATATCGCTCAGTGGCAGCAGAAACACCCGGCAGGCGAGCTGGTTGAGCGGGATATTATTGCTGACCCGGTGCCGCATCTGGATGCTGAGCGTATGCAGGCATTTGGTTCTGATGCTGATACGCGTACTCAGTCGCAGCAGGCGATTTTGGACTATGCCGATACACTGCTGGCGGAAGTAAAAGCGGCTGATCAGATTGTGATTGGTGTGCCGCTGTATAACTTTGGCGTGCCTAGCCAGGTGAAGCCATGGCTGGACCATCTGGCCCGTGCCGGGGTGACGTTTAGCTATACGGAAAATGGACCCGTGGGGCTGATTGAAGGCAAAAAAGTTGTACTGCTGGCAACCCGTGGCGGCATGTACCGTGATCAGGGCGCTGATTATCAGATCCCCTTTATGCGCCAGTTCCTGGGCTTTATCGGCCTGACCGATGTTGAGGTGGTGTATGCCGAAGGGCTGGCCATGGGCGACCACGCTGAGCAGTCGCTGAGCCAGGCCCGCGGTGAGGTTGACCAGCTGGTGGCTGCGCTCTGATCAGTTCGAGTTGCTTGCCGTCTGCTCCACCGCCAGCAGGCGCTGTTTCATGGTAAGCCCGGAGGCAAAGCCGGTCAGCTGGCCGGTTTTGCCCAGTACCCGGTGGCAGGGGATGACAATCGACAGTGGATTGCGGCCGATTGCAGCACCAACGGCACGGGCGGCGGTGGGTTTGCCCAGCTGCTCGGCCAGTTCGCCGTAACTGGTGTGATCCCCGAACGCAATGCCCTGGAGTGCCTGCCATACTTGCTGCTGAAACGCGGTGCCAACCGGGGCCAGTGGCAATTCAAATACCTGCCGTCTACCCTCGGCATATTCTTCAAGCTGCTGTGCCAGCTGGCTGAACAGTGGTTGTTGATCAGCCCGTTGCCAGTGTTCTGGGTCGGGAGCGTGTTTCTGACCCGGAAACCAGATATTGCGCAGGGCACCGGCCTCACTGCTGGCCAGGGTAATGCCGAAAGGCGATTCAAATTCTGTGTACGTAATCGTGCTCATGTCTGTTTATCCGCAGTGATCTGTTCCGTTGCGCCGTGCCACAGGTGCATGACGGCGTAGGCGCGCCAGGGCCGCCAGCGTTCAGCGTGCGCCAGTATTTCTTTACGCCGTTTTGTTCCCAGTGCCTTGATTACTCCCAAATCGGTATCAGGGAAGGCGTCGGGCCAGGCCAGTGCTCGCATGGCGATATACTGTGCGGTCCAGGGGCCGATACCGGGGAGTGCCTGTAGCTGTGCCAGTGTCTGTTCAATGGGGGCCAGCGGGCTGAGCTGGAGTGTACCGCACTTGACGGCCTGGGCCAGGGCGATAATGGCCTTGCCACGCTGGCGGATAATACCCAGTTCAGCTAGCTGCTCGGGTTGCAAACTGGCGATCACCTCTGGCTGGGGAAAGCAGCAGTTCAGTTCCGACCAGGGGGTGGTCAGTGGCTGGCCAAAGGTTGAGGCCAGTCGACCGGCCAGAGTATGGGCGGCTTTAACGGTGATCTGCTGGCCCAGAATGGCCCGTACAGCCATCTCAAAGCCGTCAAAACAGCTGGGCAGCCGTAAACCTGGCCGCGCCTGGGCCAGTGTACCCAGCTGGTCGAGAATGGGTTGCGGGTCGCAGTCCAGATCAAACAGCTGGCGTACCTGCTGTTGCAGGGTCGGTAGCACCGGGTTGAGATTTTCACTGCAGGTCAGCACCAGCCGGTGCCGATCAGGCTCGGGTTGCGCGCATATCCAGCCTTGAATCGGGCCATCCGGGCCCGGCCAGCTGAGTGTACGGCGATAGTATTGGCTGTCTACCTGTTCGACACCGGCAATGCTGCGCTGCTGTAAAAACGCCAGCAGGGCAGGCCAGTCACAGGGTGGGCGGTAGCTCAGGAACAGCCGGGTCTGGGGGGCGGGTACTGATGCACTGCGGGCAGACTGGCGCAGCTGGCTGGGGGTCAGTCGGTAGTGCTGCTGGAACAGGCTGTTGAACCGGCGGCTGCTGCCAAAGCCACTGAGCGCGGCGATTTCGGCCATTGGTAACCGGGTGTCGGTTAGCAGTTGTTTGGCCTGTAGCAGTTTCTGGCTTTGTACATACTGTGACGGTGATACGCCGTAGTACTGGTCAAACAGGCGGCGCAGGTGGCGATCACTGATGCCCAGCCGGGTGGCCAGCTGGGCCAGGCTGTGCTGATGCAGAAAACCATGGCTGATCAGTCGGCAGGCCTGGCTGAGTAGCTGGTCGGGGATTTCCAGGGTCGATAGCCCTGGTGCCAGCTCCGGGCGGCAGCGCAGGCAGGGCCGATAACCGGCCTGTTCTGCGGTCGCGGCATGCTGATAAAAACTGCAGTTTTCCCGCTTGGGTGTGCGGGCCGGGCATACCGGGCGGCAGTAGATGCCGGTGCTGCTGACGGCCACAAAAAAGCGGCCATCAAAGCGGCGGTCGTGGCTGCAAAGTGCCTGGTAGCAGTGGTCGGGGTCCAGTGTTTTCATAGCGCCACTATACCTGTGAACAGCTATAGTGGCGCGTCAGAATCGGACATGAACATTGTCGGTCCGGTTTGTGGTGCGGTCAGGTAAATGGGTTGATAAAGCCGTCTTCAGCCCCGGCCGGTTTAAGACGGGGGTGGGCGATCATATGTTGTTGCAGCTTACGCAGCCGGTTGTCGGGAATATCGATCAGCAGCAGGTGCTGCCCCCGCTTCAGTGCAGGCATAAAGCGTTTGAGCCGGTGATTGAGGGTCTGGAAGCCCAGAAATCCACCTTCCCAGCTGCAGAACAGGGTAACCAGCAGCGCCAGCAGAATAAAGGGGCCGCTGCCAACCTGGCTGAACAGGCCACTGAGCCAGACCACCAGCATCAGTATGGCGCTGAGTGTCAGACCAATCAGCAGACCACGGCCTGCGTAGTCCAGGGTGTCGAAGCGTAACAGCGAGGGTACGGTATGCAGATGGTGCTGTTCTGCACCGGCATCGTCCCGGCTGAGGATATGAATACTGCGATGGGTAAAGCCGTCCTGCTCCAGTTCCTGCTCTATCGATTCCAGTTCGTCCAGGTCATCGCAGAGGTAGTAGTAACGTCGCATGGAGGGTCTCCATTGAGTCAGGCAGTTCTTTATCAGGAACTCTGTTGATAATGGATCATACGGGGGAAAACGGCCACTGCCAGGGGGGCATATCTGGCTTTGGGGGGCTGAAATAAATTCATAGGCTCTATCAGGTCAGTATCAGGGCGCGGTGGGGTTGTTGCTGGGCCAGGAGTGCTTCTATCTCGGGCGCGGGTAGAGGGCGGGAGAAGTAGTAACCCTGGTAGATATCACAGCCGTAAGCTCGCAGGCAGGTAAGGTGAGCTTCGGTTTCAGCCCCTTCAGCCACGACTTTGAGGTTCAGGCTTTTGGCCATGGAGATGATGGTGTTACAGATCATGGCATCGTCCTGATCCACATCGATCTCGCTGACGAAGGATCTGTCGATCTTGAGTTTGTCCAGTGGGAAGCGTTTGAGGTAGCTCAGGCTGGAGTAACCGGTGCCGAAGTCATCAATGCTCAGTTGTACTCCCAGATCATGCAGCGCGGTCAGCTTGGCGATGGTTTCGTCCACATTGCGCATGATGGAGCTTTCGGTGATCTCAAGGTCGAGCCAGTGGGGAGCCAGCTGGCTCTCTTTGAGTACGTTGGTGACCTGGTGGAGGAAGTTGTCCGACTGAATCTGCAGTGCGGACAGGTTTACCGACATGCTGATCAGGGGCAGGCCCTGCTGCTGCCAGCGGCGGGCTGTGCGGCAGGCCTCAAGCATGACCCAGTGACCCAGCTCTACTATCTGACCCGTTTCTTCGGCCAGTGGAATAAAATCCATCGGTGAGATCATGCCCTTTTCCGGGTGCTGCCAGCGGATCAGCGCTTCAACGCCAATGATTTTGTCGGTAATCAGGTTCACCTGGGGCTGGTAATACAGCTCAAACTGCTGTTCACGAATGGCCTGGTGAAGTGCGTGTTCCAGGGTGATGCGCTCGGAGATACTGGCATTCATCTGCTGATCAAAAAACTGATAGCAGTTGCGGCCTTTTTCCTTGGCGTGGTACATCGCGGCATCGGCATTTTTGAGCAGAGTGCGGGGTTCGGTACCATCCTGAGGAAAGACAGAAACCCCCATACTGAGAGTCACGATCAGTTCTTGCAGGCCCAGCTGCATCTCCTGGCGGAACTTGTCGCGAATCTTTTCGACAATCTGCTCGATATGCTGCAGTGATTTGAGGTGATTCAGAATAATCACGAACTCATCACCGCCAAGCCGCGAGACAATGTCAGTAGAGCGGATGCACTGCTTGAAACGGCTGGCAGCATGTTTGAGCAGCTGGTCACCTTCCTGGTGACCCAGGCTGTCATTAATTGTTTTAAAGCGATCAAGGTCAATAAAGAGCACGGCAACTGCTTCGCCGTTCCGTTCGGCCTGGTTCAGTGCAGCCATCATCCGCTCTTCCAGCATGCTGCGGTTCGGCAGGCCGGTGAGGGGGTCGTGGTGGGCCAGGTGGCGGATACGCTCCTCAGCGATACGGCGGTCGGCGATCTCCTGGTGCAGTTCGGTCATGGCTTCATAGAGTTCGCGGGTGCGCTCGTCTACTCGTTCCTCAAGCGTCTGTCGGGCCTCATTAAGGGCGATTTCGGCCTGTTTGCGCCGGGTAATATCCATCGCAATCCAGATTGTGCCGGCGGACAGGTCCTCCGGGTCGATCGCTTTTGCCCGCAGTTCTGCCCATAACTCACCGCCATCACGGTGGCGCAGAATTTCTTCGGCCTCGTATACCTGGCCCCGTTTCATGCGGCGGTAACCATCCCGACCAATTCGGCCATAATCATAGTTACTACGGTGCAGGTTCTGGGTGCAGGTGCCGATCAGTTCATGGGGCTGATAGCCGAAGATCTCCGCAAATTTATAGTTACAGCGAGTGATTATGCGGTCTTTAAGAAAGCTGATGCCGATGGTTGCGTGCTCCAGAATCAGTTGCTGCTCGTGCATAACCTGCTGCAATGTCCGCTCAGCCCGGACTTCATCGTCAATGTCGTGGACAATCCAGATGAAGCCCTGATCCGGCTGGCCGGGAGTGATCATTTTGCCGTTGATGCTGCACCAGATCAGGCGATCGTCTTTACGACGCATTTTCAAGCGTCTGCTGTAAGCCTCTCCCTGGTTCAGCAGTGGGTAGGCTTCTGCGCCGATAGCTGCGAAGGATTTCTTATTCTCATAAACTTCGACTCCCAGCTTGCCGATCAGCTCTGCCAGCGGGTAGCCAAAAATATCGGCGAAGCGGTTGTTGCAGCGAATAATTCGGCGCTCGCGAATAAGTGCGATACCGACACCTGCATGATCCTGAATGACCTGCTGCTCGCGCAGAATACTATCGATAACATCGTAGTTGCTCAGATACTGAAACAGGTCATGCTCGCTCATCTCGACCGGCGCGTGCGGTGCTGATGATTGATGTAACTGGATTGAGTGCCAGCGTGGCCCCATCCGGGTGTGCACCATGGCATCACCTTTGAAGTGGCAGTGCAGCTGGAACTGTTGCCAGATTTGAGCGGCACAGGTCTTATCAACAAAGTGATCGGTGAAGTGCTGTTCTTCATCGGGAAACAGGCGACGGCTGTTCTTGCTGCGACACAGGAGGTGCCCGGTGTTGCTGTAGTGACTGTTAAGCTCACGGGTGCGCTGAATGGAGGGAATGCTGTCAGGCAGCTGTTCTATCAACCACAGATCCGGACTGGTTCGGTGTGCCTGGCAGGCGATGTGGTGTCCGGCAAGCAGGAAGGATAGCCGGGTCACTGTAATCTCATCGGGTGTGTGTACTGCCAGTGCCGCTGCCAGTGATGAGGTGTCAGCCTTCAGCAGCTCTGTCTGGCTGGTACAGCCCCAGAGGTTGAGGGCTGCTGGGCTTGCCCATACAATTCGCTGGCTCTCAGCCTGGTATTGCCAGAGTGCAACCGTTGTTGAGTTCAGCACGGTGGCTGAACGGGCTTTATTAGTCTTGTTTTCGCCCATGATATTAGTGTTATCTCTCAGTCCGTTGATTGGTTAGCCGTTAACAGGGCTGCCTTGCAGGCTGTAATTTTTTATAATCGCCTAACACTATCTATCGTCCGCACAAGTGAATACCTTGAATAATGACTTTGAAAATCGCTTTGGCGGTACCTGCCGCCTGTATGGCAACAGTGCCGTTGAGCTTTACCGCCACTCCCATATCTGTGTTGTCGGCATTGGCGGTGTTGGCGCCTGGGTGGCAGAAGCGCTAGCCCGTTCTGCAATTGGCCAGATTACCCTGATTGATCTGGATGAGCTCTGTATTACCAACACTAACCGTCAGATCCATGCTCTGACCGACACCATTGGTCAGAGCAAGGTGCAGGTGATGGCGCAACGTATCCAGAGTATTAACCCTGAATGTGTTGTGCATGAAGTGGATGACTTTATCACCCTGGATAACATTGAACAGTTGATCTCTGACCAGTTTGATTACGTTATTGATGCAATCGACAGCGTAAAAGAGAAAGCGGGCCTGATTGCATGGTGCAGTCGGCGGAAAATCCCGGTGATTACTGTCGGGGGAGCGGGTGGGCAGACTGACCCGACCCAGGTTCAGGTGGCTGATCTGAGCCGTACTGAGCAGGATCCGCTGGCAGCAAAAGTGCGTTCAACATTACGTCGTGATTATGGCTTTAGCCGCAGTGGCCGTCGCTTTGCGATTGAGTGTGTGTATTCACAGGAGCAGCTTGTCTACCCTCAGCCGGATGGCTCTGTATGCGCAACTAAAACTCTGCACGATGGTAATACCCGGCTGGATTGTGCCAGTGGCTTTGGGGCGTCGGTATGCGTGACCGCTACTTTTGGCTTTGTGGCGGTATCAAGGGTGCTGAAAAAAATGGTGGAACGGGCACAGCGTCGTGGCCTGCTGGAGTAATGATTATACGGCCAGGAGTCCAGTCTGGCGCTGAGGGCTGCTGGCCCTGTCAGCGCCGGTTGATCTCACGCATCAGCCCGGAAATATCCAGACCCTGCATAGAGGCCAGTTCCTGAATATCATTACTGTTGCGCGGTGGAGCGGCCATCAGCTTGCGGGCCTGGGCTTCTTTTTCGGCAATCTTCTTGTGCATGGCGATCTCAACCTGCTCAAGTTGTGCCAGGTTGAGTGACATAAGCCAGTCCGTTGTTGCGTCTGTGTACATCATAGGGGCCGGATCAGAATAATAGGAAAGAAAGTAGGGTTAGTTTAGCAGCTGTTCCATATATACAGGGTACATCTATTCTAGTATTCCTGTATTTTTATCAAGTAAGTATTTTGTACTCACCCAGGCTGGCTGAATTGATATAACTGACCCCATCCAGAAATCTTCCCGATCTTCGTCTCTTACAGTGCAAAGTTCATTGATCAGCGTCGGTATTTTCTTGAGTCTGGTTGGTGCAGTGGTTATCTATCAAACAGCTTATCTTCTCGGTTATTACTGCTTCGAGCAAGGCTATGGGGTTGGCTAGCGCTGCTGTTATATGTTGTTGCATCAACAAGGTTAAACTCTACTGCTTGTTTTATATACAATTAAGCTTAGGCTATGGCACAGGTTGCAAGTTCAGTTCTGAATATCAGGCTACTTGTTCTGCTTCCGTGTTGCGTTGTATTCAAACACCAGGTAAATGCTTGCATTCAAAAGAGAATACCGTATTATTTTATGGATCGCGGGTATCGTATAGTGGTTATTACCCGAGCTTCCCAAGCTCGTGACGCGGGTTCGATTCCCGCTACCCGCTCCAGTCATGTTTTAGCTTCCACTGCCACATAGTAGCCAGCAATATTTTTTGTACAGCGTTCTTGTGCGCTGTGCTGCGCAAACATTGCCTGAGCAGCTGCCTATCCTGAGTGCGACTCGCCCTGCGACCGACCTGGGCTAAAGGCCAGGAAAACCTCACCTTTAGCACCCCCTCAGACAGGCCCGAAGTACAGTACTGTCCCGCGCGCAGGCTTTCTAGAATCAGAAGTGACTCACTCTGTAAGAAGGTAGTACGCCTGTGGCCAGTCCATCCCCCCTTATTTCTGCGGTTTCCAGCCATACTGATGCAGCGCTGGCGGCAGCAGATCTTGCACAACAGCTATGCTGCCCGGAGCTGGGGCTGGTGCTGTTTTTCTGCTCTGCAGATTATGACCGGCCCGCGCTGGCGCAAGCACTGCAGGCCAGTTTTGGTGAGCTGCCGCTGGTGGGCTGTACCACGGCCGGTGAGATTACTTCACAGGGCTATGCCCATGGCAGCATCAGTGCAATCGGCTTCAGTCGTCAGGCGTTTGCGGTGGAAGCAACGCTGATTGAGGCGCTCAGTGATTTCACGCTGACCGATGCCCAGAATGCGCTGGCGGACCTGATGCAACGCTGCCGCGCCCATAATATTGCCCCGATTACCGACCATACTTTTGCTCTGACCCTGCTTGATGGTCTGTCGGTGCAGGAGGAGCAGGTACTGACAACCCTCCATGCCGCACTGGGCAGCATTCCGCATTTTGGTGGCTCGGCCGCCGATGCGCTGAATATGATCGATACCCATGTCTATTTTAATGGCCAGTTTCATACCGATGCAGCGGTATTGCTGCTGTGTAACACCCGCTGTGAATTTCGCATGTTCAGCACCCACCATATGATGCCTACACCTGAGAAACTGGTGGTCACCCAGGCCTGCAATGATGAACGCCGGGTGCTGGAGCTAAATGCCGAACCGGCGGCGATTTGTTATGCCAACGCGGTAGGGGTGCCGGTGGAGTCGCTTAACCACGAGGTGTTCGCGATGAACCCGATTGCGGTGCGCCTGGGTGATACCTACTACGTGCGCTCTATTCAGGCCGTCAATGATGATCTGAGTCTGACGTTCTACTGCGCCGTGACCACCGGTATTGTGCTGACGGTGATGGAAGCGGGGGATATTGTCAGTGAGACCCAGGCTCTGCTGGAGGGGATTGTGGAGGAGCTGGGCGAGCCCAGCATGATCATTGGCTGTGACTGCTTCCTGCGCCGGATGGAGCTGGAACTGACCGACCAGCTGGCGCAGACCAGTGCCCTGTTGCAACGTTTCCGGGTGGTGGGCTTTAATACCTATGGTGAACAGTTTGCCGGGATGCATATCAACCAGACCTTTACAGGCGTAGCCATCGGTGAGTACCAGCATGAGTAAAGCAGCGCTGCAGGCGCGGGTCGCTGAACTTGAAGCCCGCACTGCCAAGCTGGAGCGGATTAATCAGGCATTGATTGAGCGCGTTGAATCCGATGCGGTGCAACACAGCGGCCCCTGGGAAGCGTTTCAGCACTCGGTGGTGCTGGCCGAGCAGGTGCGCGAACGCACCGATGCACTGAATCAGGCGCTGTCGGATCTCAAAGTTAGCCATCGGGACCTGCAACAGGCTAATGACAAAGCTGCAGTCTCCCACCAGCGGCTGGTGGATGCGATTGAGAGCATCTCCGAAGGCTTCGCTCTGTTTGATGCCCAGCGACGAATTGTGTTGTTTAACCAGAAATTTGCCGAGCAGTGGCAGGCCGTCGGGGTCGATATCAGCCAGGGCACTCATATTCTGGATATTAAACGCCTGGCTCAGCAAAGCGGGCTGGTCAGTGAGATTGTGCACAGTAAATCCAGCCAGGCCCCCATCTTCCGCTTACATACCGAGCGCTGGTTACAGGTCAGTGAGCGGCCAACGGCGGATGGTGGCCGGGTGGTGCTGTTTACCGATATTACCGACCTTAAAGCCGATGAAACCGTGCGCCGGGAAGAAGCGCTGGCGCAGAAAACCCGGGTGTTACAGCGCACCATTGGTAACCTGTCTCAGGGGGTGGTGCTGATTACCCCGGATGGTCGGCTGGAGCTGTGGAACCAGCGTTTTATCGAACTGACCGGGGTGGATGTGAGTTTACTGGAGAACCACCCGCCGTTTGCCAACCTGGTCAGCCAGGATCTGCACCAGGTCCTGCAACCCGATGGCAAGGGGGAGGTCCGCTCGGCGGAAAAAATGCTGGCTGATGGTCAGGTAATCGAAGTGCGTAACCACCCGATGCCCGATGGCGGCTTTATTAACACCTATACCGATATCACCGAACGCCACCAGCATGCCCAGCAGCTGCGTGAAAGCGAGCGCTGGATCCGCCTGATTACCGACCAGGTACCGGCGCTGATCGCCTATGTGGACCGCCAGCTGCACTACAGCTTTACCAATAAAGTGTATGACGAATGGTATGGCTGGCCGCGCGGCGCACTGACCGGCCAGCACATCCGCCAGGTGCATGGTGATGCCCAGTTTGCCCGGCTGCAGCCCTGGGTTGAGCGGGCGATGGCCGGTGAGCAGGTCACCTTCGAGATCGAAGAGCGTAATGCCCAGAATGCACTGCGCTACATGCTCAAATCCTATGTGCCCAACCTTAGCCCGGATGGCGAGACGGCAGGGATGTTTGTACTGATCCGTGATATTACCGAGCGTCGGCGCACCAATGAGGCGCTGCATGAGGCCTATCAGCATATGGAGCAGCGGGTACAGGAACGCACCTCGGAGCTGCAGGACCTCAACGACCAGCTGCTGCTGGAGATCGATGAGCGACGTGATGCTGAAGCGCGATTACGTGAGGCGACCAAAGAGGCAGAGCAGGCTAACCTGTCGAAAACCAAATTCCTGGCGGCGGTCAGCCATGATCTGCTGCAGCCACTCAATGCTGCCCGGCTGTTCACGGGTGCCCTGGCCGAGCAGCCGATAGAGGCGCAGGCCGCCGGGCTGGTGCGCTCGGTCTGCCATTCGCTGGAAGATCTGGAATCGCTGATCACCACCCTGGTGGATATCTCCAAACTCGATGCCGGGGTGGTGAAACCGGATATCACCAGCTTCCAGATCAGTGATCTGCTGGATAACCTGGCCAATGAATACAGCCAGGTGGCACGGGCTGAGGGTGTTGAACTGCGCTTTGTGGCCAGCCATGTGGTGGTGCAATCTGATACTCAGCTGCTGAGCCGGATTTTACGTAACTTCCTTTCCAATGCCCTGCGCTATACCGATCAGGGCTCTATTTTGCTGGGCTGTCGGCGCAGGCCTGACTGCCTGGAGCTGGAAGTAGCCGATACCGGCATCGGCATCGCTCAGGCGCAGCTGGGTGAGATCTTCCAGGAGTTTAAACGGCTGGGCCCCAGTAATGGCCGCCAGGACAGCGGGCTGGGATTAGGGCTGGCGATTGTGGATAAGATCTCCCGCGTGCTGGGCCACCCGGTGTCTGTCCGTTCGCAGGAGGGCAAGGGCTCGGTGTTCTCAGTGCAGGTGCCCTATGGCAACCTGCAGCCGAGCAAGGAGGGCTTTGAAGCGCTGCTGCCGCTGCCCGTGAACCAGCTGGACCAGGCCCGCATCTGGGTGATCGACAACGACCCGGCCATCTGCGATGCCATGGCCACCCTGATGGAGGGCTGGGGTTGCCAGGTATTAACGGCCCTGTCACTGGCTGACCTGTGCCAGCAGGTTGACCCGGCCTCCAGCGATGTTCAGCTGATCATCGCTGACTACCACCTGGACAACGATGAAACCGGGCTGGATGCTGCCCGCGCGCTGAACCAGCGCCTGCCAGCGCCGGTGCCAGTGCTGATGATCACCGCCAACTATGGTCAGGACCTGAAACAACAGATCCGCGAAAGTGGCTATCTGCTGATCCATAAACCGGTGAAACCGATGAAGCTGAAAACTACGCTCAGTCATTTGCTGGAGCAGGCTGACGTGCAGTCCGTTGAGCCCCAGTAAATCACCCAGCCGGAAGCTGGCGGCGGAGCGCGTGTTTAAACAGTATCTGGGGGTAACTCCGGGGAGTTACCGGCAGCAGGTCAGGGGTTAAGTCACTGCTGCTGAGTGTGCGTGGATATTTTTGCTACCGTTGCCCGGCTTTACTTGTATGTCACGCCACTGGCGATAAGCTAGCAGTCAGGTAACGGTCGGTTAAGCCCTGTCAGGGTAGTGCGGGCACGATCGTTACATTGCGATTAACACCTTAGCCGCGCTCAGGGACTTACTATGATTCAGCCTCGACTCAAACCACTTCTGGCATTGCTTGCACTGCAGACCTGTGTCTTAACGCCTCAGGCACAGGCCGATGCTGACTGGGTATCGTTCACCTATGACAACGATATGCTGGTGGGCGAAGACAGCGGCTATACCAACGGTGCGTTTCTGTCCTGGTTTGATGTGGGAGAGGGGGAAACCCAGCCTGGCCCCGGTATTCTGGTGGCGCCCCTGCTATGGATGCTGCCTGAAGGGCGTGGCCATGCGTCGATTGACGCCTACACCCTGTCTCAGGTGATGATGACTCCTGGCGATATTACCGTGGCTGACCCTCCGGCCGATGAGCTGCCGTACTCAGGCATGCTGGCGTTAAGTAATGCCTGGATGAGTGTGCATGATAACTATGCTGATCGGGTCAGCACCACGATCGGCATGGTGGGGCCGGTGTCCGGGGCCAAGAGGACGCAGAAATTTGTCCATAAACTGATCGGCTCTGACGACCCGAAAGGCTGGGGCACTCAGCTACATAATGAGCCGGTATTTCAGTTCTCCCGTGGTCGCATCTGGCGTAGTTGGGTGGCGGATAATCGTCGCTCGGATTTCCTG
>Ga0193950_1000015_pt1 | contig 93178 bp, 86 predicted proteins | sample BB_1_MG_FD_144485 | JGI IMG/M metagenome (GOLD analysis project Ga0193950, IMG submission 144485) | Microbial mat bacterial communities from the Broadkill River, Lewes, Delaware, United States - BB_1_MG | ecosystem: Environmental > Aquatic > Freshwater > River > Microbial mats | place: USA...
AAAAATAATATAAAATTCACCCCTAATGTATTGGGATAGGGTGAATTATATATTTTATTTGGGGTGATTTGATATCGGGGTGCGGTGGGCAAAATCTGCGTAAGATGGGAGACAGAATAATTTTTATACACAGATTTCGCCACACCCTACAAGAAGATAAACACTTGTTTTTATTACATTCGTATTTTTCTACGTTTGGGTATAAAGAATTCTACGAATAGCTAAGGTGATTCCTTCTTTTCCCTCGGTAGGATTCTGTGCTGCAATACCTTAGACTACTTCTTAAAATTACTTTTTAGACTACAACAAGATCATATTTTTAAAAAAATTGCTTTTTATCAATTGTTTACCTCGTTCCTCACGCACCTGCGTGGGAATGCTTTCTTGGACGTGTTACATCCTCTTATTTAAATACCCTTGGTGTTAAATATTCTTTATTTTATTTTTTATTCTAAAAATTTAAAAAGGATAGGCAAGCTCATGACGCAACACGTCAGGGAAGGCATTCCCGCGTAAGGACACGCGGGAACAAGGGGAATAAAATTATTGTATTAATAAATATAAATCACCTATTTAAATAATCATTTTTATGTTAGGATTAATGTGTCTGGCGATAGGGTACTATATATCCCCATCACACGTCACTTTGTGATTTATGTGTAAGTTATCTCTGTGATAGTTATATTGTTCAAAGAGCTATGCTTATATATCGAGTTAGTTTTTAAATCAGGTGCTTTGCACTAGGAAAGTCAGACAATGATGAGGATCTTTTTTATGAAGAAATTCAGGTACCACCTAGCTCAGATAGTTTTGGTTTATCAATTATTTAGGAAATATTTAAAGCTTTTAATAGTAGCAAATAACCTATTTAATCATATACTAGAATTACTGAGCTTGATTTTTAACTACTATATTAAAAGCAACAAATTAAATTATGCCATTTTCTTCAAAATGGGTATTTAAATATCCTATAAAATCATATTCATGGATTTTTATCCCAACTGAATCCACTATAAAAAATGGTAAAATAATTAAATCTATTATAGAAAAAAATTGGGTTGCTCCTAATTATTTTTACCACCTTAAAAAAGGTGGGCATGTAAAAGCCTTAAAAATACATAAAGAAAATAGCTTTTTTATTCATTTAGATATACAAGATTTTTTTGGGCATATAAATAAAAGTAGAGTAACTCGCTGTCTTAAAAGTTTTCTTGGTTATGAAAGAGCTAGAAAAATAGCTAAAGAATCAACTGTCAACATCTTTAAAAAAACATCAAAAAAAACTATAAGCATTCTTCCTTTTGGATTTGTTCAATCACCAATTATTGCATCACTTTGTTTTCATAAAAGTAAGCTAGGTAAATATTTACATAATATTAATGGAAAACATGGTGTATATGTGAGTGTATATATGGATGATATTATAGTTTCATCCCCTAATAAGTTGAATTTAGAAAAAATCTTTTATAACATAGAAGTGCTTTCTGTATATTCAAAGTTCCCATTAAATATAGAAAAAAAAGACGAACCATCAAATCAAATTACAGCCTTTAATATTCATTTATCACATAATTTACTAGAAATTACTGATATAAAACTTAATGAGTTTAAGAATAAAGTTAAAGACTCACAAAATATTTATGAAATAAATGGTATTATTAGCTATATATCTTCTATAAATAAAGAGCAAGCTAAGTTTTTTGTAAACAATATATAATATTATTTATCTTCCTATTTTTTTAACACCCCTCCCATCTATACTAAATCTCTACCCAACATTTCTGCTATAATGGTGTGTTTTAATTTTTATATGAACTAATAGAAGATTGCATTGATGTCAAACCCCCTGATCGAGCCTGAAGTATCTAAACGCAGAACTTTTGCAATTATTTCTCACCCTGATGCAGGTAAAACAACCTTAACAGAAAAATTATTGCTTTTTGGTGGTGCAATTCAATTAGCAGGAACTGTAAAAGGGCGCAAAGCCGCTCGCCATGCCACCTCCGACTGGATGGAACTAGAGAAAAAACGGGGAATCTCTGTCACCTCCTCCGTGATGCAATTCCCATATAAAGACATTATCATCAACCTATTAGACACCCCGGGGCATGAAGATTTCTCAGAAGATACCTACCGTACCTTAACAGCTGTCGACTCCGCTCTAATGGTCATCGATATCGCAAAAGGGGTAGAAAATCGTACTATTAAATTATTAGAAGTCTGCCGCCTACGTGATACACCGATCTTAACCTTCATTAACAAAATGGATCGCGAAGGACGTGACCCGATTGATGTCCTAGATGAAATCGAAAGTGTATTAAAAATTAACTGCTCCCCGATTACATGGCCAATTGGGATGGGGAAAGGCTTCAAAGGGATTTATCACATCCTCACTGGTGAAGTCACTTTATACGATGCCAGCAACAACGCCCTAGCCAGCGAAGGCGCACACTTTACTGACTTAAAAGACCCTGAATTAATCAAGATACTCGGTGAGGCTGTCGTTGAAAACTTAGAAGAAGAATTAGAACTCGTCCTTGGTGCAAGCCATAGCTTTGATAAAGAAGCCTTTTTAGCAGGAGAATTAACCCCTGTTTTCTTCGGCTCTGCAATCAATAACTTTGGGGTACAAGCTCTATTAGATCGCTTTGTTGACTACGCCCCTGCCCCACAAGAACGCACAACTATTGATCGTACTGTCAAAGCAGATGAAGAAAAATTTTCAGGCTTTGTCTTTAAAATTCAAGCCAACATGGATCCCGCTCATCGTGATCGGATTGCCTTTATGCGTGTCTGCTCAGGACAGTATAAAAAAGGCATGAAAATGCGTCATGTGCGTTTAAATCGTGATGTACAAATCAGTAACGCCTTAACGTTTATGGCAGGTGAACGTGAGCAAGCCGAAGAGGCTTGGTCTGGTGATATCATTGGTTTACATAACCACGGTACAATTCAAATTGGTGATACCTTTACCCAAGGTGAAGATTTAAAATTTACAGGGATTCCCCACTTTGCCCCTGAAATTTTCCGCCGTGCCCGCTTGCGTGATCCCTTGCGTATGAAAGCCTTATTAAAAGGTTTAACCCAGTTAAGTGAAGAAGGTGCAACACAATTATTCCGCCCCTTTAATAGCAATGACCTAATCCTTGGGGCAGTGGGAATTCTGCAATTTGATGTGGTCAGTTGGCGATTAAAAAATGAATACAATGTAGAGTGTTCATTTGAAGCGGTACAAGTTGCTACTGCACGCTGGGTAGACTGTGAAGATGAGAAAAAATTCGAGGAATTTAAAAAGAAAGCCTTTGATAATTTAGCCCTTGATGGGGCTGATAATCTCACTTACATCGCGCCAACACGGGTTAATCTTTCCCTTATTGAAGAGCGTTGGCCTGAAGTACGTTTCTTCTCTACACGCGAACATTAAACTTTAAATTCCCCCCTATCCCTGTACAGAATAATTATTTATTGTGATAATTATTCTGTATACCTTGTCACTTTTTTAAATAGCCCTCAATCTTGAGTATAACATTATGCTTCTTCAGAGATTAGCCATAGAGAATTTCCGCTGCTTTGAGTCACTAGAAATGGATTTTGAAGCAACGCCTGAATCAAAATTAACTGTTATTATTGCTAAAAATGGACAAGGTAAAACGGCTATTTTGGAGGCAATCAGTGTAAATTTAGGGGCATTTGTTGGTGCATTTGATTTAGGTAAAAGTAAATCTATTAATACTAATGATGTGCGATATCAGCAATTATTGCGAACTACTGAAAATGCACAGCAATACCTTATTAATGAACAACAGTACCCTGTAAAAATTGATACGATCTTTTCTTTTCCAATGCCTGATGGTTCAGTATTTGAAGATAAATCTATTTCTACAAAAGCAACACGAGAATTAAATAGTAAAAAAAGCCGTACAACAATTAAAAATGCTGCACCATTGGTACAGTATGGTAAGGAATTAATGGATAAAGTACGACAATTAGATGAGGATGTGACTTTACCTGCTATTGCTTACTATCCTGCTAGTCGCTTATGGAGTGTACATAAAAATATAGAACGTAAAGCGGTATTAATAGAAAGCCGTAGTATGGGGTATGAAGACTGTTTATCCTCTTCTTCAAGCTTTAAACAAGTACAGCAGTGGATGCATAAAGCAACTTTAGCTGTTGGACAACAAAAAACAATGACACAGGCATTTAACACACTGCTGCCAATACAGCTCGATGGAATAAAAAAAGCAGTTAATCAAGTATTAAAAATGGAAGGGTGGTCTGATTTTCAATATAACTTTGATTATGATGAATTGGTTATGTTTCATAAAGAACATGGCTATTTACCTATTAGCTTATTAAGTGATGGGGTACGAGCAATGGTTTCTTTAGTGGCTGATTTAGCATGGCGGTGTACAAAATTAAATGCCCACCTAGGTGATGATGCAGCAAGTAAAACACCAGGGATTGTACTGATTGATGAAATAGATTTACATTTGCACCCTAGTTGGCAACAAAAAGTGATTGGTGTTTTACAAAATACTTTTAAAAATATTCAATTTATTATTACCACTCATAGCCCACAGGTTTTAACAACGGTCAATAATAAATCTATTCGTATTATCACAGAAAATAATATTAAGCTAGCATCAGTACAAACGTTAGATGAAGAAAGTCGTGTGGCTTTAGAGGATGTGATGGAAGTTAGCTCATATCCCAATACTGAAAAAACACATTTATTAGTTGATTACTTAAAAAGAATTGGGGGAGGGGAAATAGATTCTCCCAAAGTAAAAAAATTACGTGAAGAACTAACTTCATATTATGGTTCTAATTTTAAACGATTACGTTTAGCCGACATGGAAATTAATCGTCAACGTGTTCTTCAAGCAAAGAAATAAAAATGAAGTACCTAAAACATCCTTCAAAAATACCAGAAGATTTAGCACGAGAACATAAAAAAGCCCAAGAAAGCGGTAGGGTGAAAAAATGGAAAAATTTTCGTATAAAAAAACCAATTATAGAAAGCTTATTAGTTACTCAAAATTATTTATGTGCTTATTGTGAAATTGAATTGGCAGAAGGAAAAAATGAACTAGGTTACCATATTGAGCATATACAGCCTAAATCAATAGCTCCTTCTACACTAACCTATAAATTTGATAATCTTATGCTTTCTTGCCTTAAAAAAGGAGGGGAAATTAAGTTAGTGAATTGCTCAACCTCTTCTATTAGCTGTGGTCATGCTATAAATAAGCTACGAAATAATTATAATCCTGATTTATTTATATCTCCAACAACAGAAAACTGTGAACAGTATTTTTTTTACGAATTAGAAGGTAAAGTAATACCTCACCCTGAATTATCTAAAAAAGAAAAAAAACAAGCAGAATATACAATAAAAGCATTAAATTTAAATTGCTCCCGCTTAGTACGACAAAGAAAAGATGTGATTTTTAAAGGTTTAGAAATTATTGATGAATTCAATGGAAATCAAGAAGATATTGTTAAATTTGTTGACTTGGAACTGGCAAAAATAAATGGTAAGCATTTTGCATTTTTTTCTCTTAGAACCCAATATTTCAAGGGTTTAAGCTAATCAGAAAAGTGCTTATAACCAAAGCATTTTTTGGTATCTTCTGGCTATAATTATGTATAAGGCTGAAAAATATTATCACCTTAAAATAAGTAATTAAAAACCATATAAGTGTATATGACTATGCTTACAGAACTTCAATTATCAGAATCGTATTTCCTTGGGGCGCAACATGATAAGCGTTGGTTTCAAGATAATTACTTTGATTTATTTGTCTGGCAAGATAAAGATACGGGGCATGTGGTCTGCTTTCAACTTTGTTATGATCGCTTAGGGCGTGAGCGTGTATTATGCTGGGATCAACAGCGTGGCTTTGAACACCATATTATTGATGATGGTGAAGAATCACCCCATAAAAATATGACCCCTATTTTTACTCGTACCAGTGCATTTGACTATAATCGTATTATCCCACATTTTAAACAAGCCAGTGAAAAAATGGCACCGACAATTAGCTTTTTTATTTTACAACGTTTAAAAGAATATCAACAACATACCCAAAGTCTTATTGATTAAAATGTCTCAAATTATTTATTTACATGGTTGGGCATCTAGCCCTTTTTCTGATAAAGCCCGTTTTTTTGCTCAGCAATTTCAACACTGTAATATTCCACTTACTATTCCTGATTTAAACCAACCTGATTTTTATAATCTGACTTTATCACGACAAATTGCACAAGTACGGGCTTTAATTACCAGTGACGAGGTGACATTAATTGGTTCAAGTTTAGGCGGCTTAACTGCCTTATGGGTGGCAGAATCTTGCCTACAGGTAAAACGAGTGGTGACCCTTGCCCCTGCGTTAAATTTCTTGCAAGCAAAAGAGCTTTTTATGGGCTCAGAACAAGTACAACAGTGGAAAACAGCGCAAGAATTAGCGGTGTATCATTATGCAGCACAAGAAGAGAAGTTAATTCATTATAATTTTATCGCCGATATGGTGCATTATCCTGATAATGCCCTGCAACGTGTGGTGCCCACATTAATGTTACATGGGCAGCATGATGAGGTGATTAATTACCGTTATTCTTATGAGTTTTCACAATCTCGTTCATGGATTGATTACCACCTGTTAGACAGTGATCACGGTCTTAATGATGTGCAAGATATGCTATGGCAGCATGTTGCACGCTTTTTATCTTTAGCTTAATTATCCTTTAATATGTGCCCATTGGGTATAGTGTGCCGCTTGCCCTTGATACTGCCCGTCCTCATCAACTAAATTCCATACCGTGACATCTTTAATCATAAAACGCTGCCCGTCTTTGGCAATACGTATCCCATGATAATTATCAATAAAGCCTTTTTTTTCTACTTCAGCCAGTAAGTCAGCACGTTCTTCTCGTGTCATGGGTTCGGCTGAGTAAAGTGAGGGCAATTGGGTGAATTCTTTCCATGTCATGCCAAATAAATCTAAAGCGGTTTGATTGGCATAGTTAAAAACGGGGCTGTCTTCTGTGCCATGAGACACTAACACAAATGGTGCATGAAATAAGACTTCAGCAACTGTTTGTTGTGTATGAGGCGGAATAAATAATTCTTTACCTGTGCAACGTTTAAAACTACGTAATACTAATTCTATATGCTCAGAATAATACTGATTATTAGAAGCAGGTGGAGCAATTGGTGTGAGGTTATGTGTCATGATAATAGTGTATTTATTTACTTTTATTAAAGCGGAAACTGTGTACTGGGTAGGTGCCTAATATACGAATTTCTTCAGCAAAATAGGCTAGTTCATGCATGGCTAATTGCATAGAATGCGTATCTGGATGGGCTTCGGCATCCGCATAAAATTGGGTGGCTTGAAAATCCCCATCAGGCATATAACTTTCTAATTTGACTAAGTTCACGCCGTTGGTGGCAAATCCACCTAAACCTTTATATAAAGCAGCAGGAATATTGCGAACTCGAAAAATAAACGAGGTAATATAATGTGTTTCTGCATGATAAGCAGGAAGGTGGGCATCTTTTGAAAGAATAATAAAACGTGTGGTATTGCCATCACGATCTTGAAAGTTTTCTTGTAAAATTTCTAAATTATAAAGCTCTGCTGCTAAACAAGAAGAAATAGCCGCATGATGTTTGTTTTGTGCTTGGCTGACTTCTAATGCTGCGCCTGCGGTATCTGCATTGGCAATGGCATGTAAACCACGTTCATGTAAATTATTGTGACACTGGGCTAAGGCTTGAGGATGGGAATGTACTTCGGTTAAGGTTTCAATCTTTGTCCCTGGGAGAGCAAGCAAGCAATGATTAACGGGCTCAAAATGTTCAGCCACAATGTGTAAGCACATTTTAGGAATTTGGCGATAAATTTCTTCTACACGCCCAGCAGTAGAATTTTCTAAGGGAATCATGGCGAGCTCTACCTCTCCATGTTCTACCTTTTCCATCGCTTCAATAAAGGTACTACAGGCAATAGTCGGTGTATTAGGGTATACATGTTGACATGCCAGCTGGGAATAAGCACCGGGGACACCTTGGTAAGCAATACAAGAGGGGGTATGATTCATAGTATAAATTAGTGTTAATATTCATCTGGGGGACACCTGTCAGGTTTAAGCCCAAACAGGTGAACATGCGCAAAGGATAAAATAATATTAGCCTGTGTAACGTTTTGCTCCGCGTATAAAGGTTCCCATCCCTTCATCCGTTAAGATTTCTAATAATATGGCATGTGGTACACGCCCATCAACAATATGTGCTGATCCGACACCACCTTGTACTGCATCTAAAGCACATTGTATTTTAGGCAGCATCCCCCCCGAAATAGTACCATCATCAATTAACTCACATACACGATGGGTATCAAGCCCTGTGAGTAATTCACCTTGTTTATTTAATACGCCTGCTGTGTTAGTTAATAATAATAGCTTTTCTGCCTGTAGTACTTCAGACAATTTCCCTGCGACTAAGTCAGCATTGATATTATAAGACATGCCATCCTCGCCTACACCAATAGGGGCAATCACAGGGATAAAATGGGCTTGGGTTAATAAATCTAAAATACTGGTGTCAAAACTTTCAACTTCTCCCACATGTCCAATATCAATAATTTCAGGGGCATTTAATTCAGGATTATCTTCAGTAAAGGTCATTTTAGTGGCACGAATTAACTCGGCATCTTTTCCTGTTAAGCCAACCGCAGAACCACCATGACTATTGATTAAATTGACAATATCTTTATTAACCAGACCACCGAGTACCATTTGCACCACATCCATCGTATCTTGATTAGTGATGCGCATACCACGATAAAATTCACTTTGAATATTTAAGCGTTTTAATAGATCACCAATCTGAGGTCCCCCACCATGTACTACAATAGGGTTCATACCCACTTGTTTCATTAATACAATATCACGGGCAAAACTGGTTTTTAACTCTTCATCTACCATAGCGTTGCCGCCATATTTAATCACAAAGGTTTTACCTGCAAAACGTTGAATATAAGGTAGTGCTTGGGTTAAAACGTGTGCAATTTGTCCTGCATCGTGTTGTGATAGTGACATAAGAGAATTATCCAATCTAAAATTATAAGCAAAGTTTACACAATTTTGATTATACGTGAATCAATGCGTGTATGAAGCACTTTTCTTTAGATGATGTGATTTGCAGGAAAAGATTCATGTTTCAGTTGAATCAATGCTAAATGGAATAAGGTATGGCAACAAAAAATACAATACAGTTCCCCCCCCATACAGCGGATTCTTTTGCTAAGGAGGTGCAGGGCTTGCGTCAAGCAATGCAGTATCATTTGCGTTGTAGTGTGGCAAAAACTGTGCAACATGCCACTGCTTTAGATTGGTTTCATGTCACCACTTATGCCATACGTGATCGCTTAAGTGAGCGATGGGTTCAGACAGAAAATAGCTATATTACACATGATAAAAAACGGGTTTATTATTTATCAATGGAATATCTAACAGGGCGTATTCTATGTAATAGTTTATTAAATTTAGGACTTTATGAGGCATGTTGTCAGGCATTAACAGAATTAGGCTTATCACCACAGTCAGTTTTTGAAATAGAGCCAGAACCTGCTTTAGGTAATGGTGGTTTGGGACGTTTAGCTGCTTGCTTTTTAGATTCTATGGCAAGTTTAGATCTACCTGCTTATGCCTATGGGATTCGTTATGAATATGGTATGTTTTATCAAGAAATTTGCGATGAGCAGCAAGTTGAATTACCTGATAATTGGTTGCGTTATGGTAATCCTTGGGAGTTTCCGCGCCCTGAAGTACGCTATACGATTAAATTCGGTGGGCAAGTAACCGAAAAAAGTGATGAATGGGGGTATCAAACCTATTACTGGGAAGCGGAAGAGGAAGTGGTTGCCATGGCGTATGATATCCCTATCACAGGCTATGATACGGAGACAGTGAATAATTTACGTTTGTGGGAAGCCCAGTCTTCACGGGATTTTGATTTACAATATTTTAATCAGGGGGATTATTTAAAGGCGGTTGAACATAAAAATTATTCGGAGAATTTATCTAAAGTATTATACCCCAGTGATAGTACTAAAAAAGGGCGTGAATTACGCTTAAAACAAGAGTATTTTTTTGTATCAGCTTCTATTCAAGATATTGTGCAACGCCATTTAAATCAGCATGATTCTCTAGTAGGGCTAGAAGAGTATGCAGCAATTCAATTAAATGATACACACCCTACTTTAGCTATTCCTGAATTATTACATATTTTATTAGATCAGCAAAAACTGCCTTGGGAGGAAGCTTGGCAAGTGTGTCAAGCCTGTTTTTCTTATACTAATCATACTTTACTGCCAGAAGCCCTTGAGACATGGTCAGTGGCATTATTGGCGCAGTATTTGCCTCGGCATTTGCAAATTATTTATGAAATCAATCATCGCTTTTTGGCTGATGTTCGCCAGCATTTTCCTGATGACACCCCCCGCTTGCAACGTATGTCTTTAATCAGTGAAGAGGGGGAGCGTCAGGTCAGAATGAGTCATTTAGCCTTTGTTGCCAGTCATTGTGTCAATGGGGTGGCAGCCTTGCACACAAGGTTGATGAAAGAGACATTATTTCATGATTTTCACGCTTTATACCCTGAACGGATTGTTAATAAAACCAATGGTATTACGCCTCGTCGTTGGCTACAAGAAGCAAATCCACGCTTAAGCCATTTTCTAATAGAGCTGATTGGTGATACATGGTTAAAAGACCTTTCTCAATTAAATAAACTATTGCCTTTGGTTGATGATCCGACTATTCAGCAGCAGTTCGCAGAAATTAAGCAAGAAAATAAAAAACAGTTACAGCAGTATATTTTTGAACAAACAGGCATTAATGTGCATCCTGAGTCTCTATTTGATGTACATATTAAACGGATTCATGAGTATAAACGCCAATTACTGACTATTTTACATGTGATCACACGTTATAATCGTATTCGTGCTGATGCTGAGCAGGATTTTATACCGCGTACAGTGATTTTTGCAGGTAAAGCCCCAGTAGGGTATCAGATGGCAAAATTATTAATCCAGCTGATTCATAAAATCGCTAAGGTGGTGAATAATGATCCTGTGGTGGGGGATCGCTTAAAAGTGGTTTTTCTAGAAAATTATAATGTATCACAAGCCATGCACATTATTCCTGCTGCGGACTTATCAGAACAAATTTCTACCGCAGGCATGGAAGCATCAGGCACAGGTAATATGAAACTGGCATTAAATGGGGCGTTAACAATTGGGACTTTAGACGGGGCAACTGTTGAAATTAAAGAAGCGGTAGGGGAAGAGAATATTTTTATTTTTGGCAATACTGCAAAGGATGTGCAGCAGCTACGGGATACTGATTATGATCCTTGCCAATATTATCGTTATAATCCATCATTAAAAACTGCATTGGATATGATTAATACAGGGTATTTTTCCCCTAATGATCCACATCTATTTTATCCCCTTTATCATTCATTAATCCATGATGGGGATTATTTTATGGTGTTAGCTGATTATGAAGCTTATATTAGCTGTCAAGATCAAGTTGATAAGCTCTATCAAACCCCGAAAGAATGGACAAAAAAAGCCTTGTTAAATGTATCAAATATGGGGCAGTTTTCATCTGATCGTTGTATTAAAGAGTATGCAAAAGATATTTGGCAGATAGTATAAAGCTAAAAATCTTTAGTATTAGGTGTTAATTTGTGATTTTAATAGTATTGTTGGTAAAGATGTTGCAATGCAATATATGTATGCTAATGTAGTAGATAATTGTGTTGTATCAATATAGCATAAACAATGTTTGATATAATTTAATTAATTTATCAATCACTTATATTTTTAAACGACTATCTATAATTAGAAGTATATGCCGTACCCCATGCTATGTTATAGATACTTATAAAAATATGTATACAATAGGCGGTACATCAAAAATAGCATATAAAACAATTATTCTTATATGATGAGAGTTATTTTTTATAACATAATAATAATGATATAAAATAGAATATAAGTGCTTATTGTTAGTGCATGACTCAACTTTTTGCCATTAAATTGATCATCACTTAACTGTAAATATATTAATTACTGTGTTAAATAAATGATAAACCTTGTCCATATTTATATCGGTAATGAATTATCGGGGTATATGCTGAGCCAGTATAGTGCCATGATTTATAGCAACAGAATCATTAAGTCCAAAAAAATTTTGTCTATTATATCAGCTTAGTTTGTATAAAATGTGGTGGCCAATTTAGACAGGTTTGACCATTAACTTTCTAAAGCACACTATTTTTAATGGCAAAAAAAGCTATTTAGATATATAACTTAAGTTTAATAGATTGATATAATACAAAGCACAGGTGGTGCTATTTTTTAGTAGTAAAATGCTACAGCAAGGTATTGAAATGATTCAACTTACAGGGTATCAAATTAAGGAAGAAGTCTATGCAAATGATGTCATTTGCATTTATCGTGCGGATCGTCATCATGATAAACAATCGGTTATTATCAAAACCTTAAAAACTGATTTTCCCAGCCCTAAAGCCTTGACACAATTGCGCCATGAATATGAATTAATTAAAGATCTTGATTTAAAAGGATCAGTAAAACCTGAGCAGCTTTTAAAATATAAAAATGGTTTAGCCTTAATTCTCGAAGATGTAGGGGGCGAGTCTTTACATCATATTTTAAGTCGTAAAAAAATAGATTTACTCACCTTCTTAAAAATTGGGACACAGCTTGCAAAAGCCGTTGATGAGCTGCATCACCATCATATTATTCATAAAGATATAAAACCTGATAATGTGATCGCTAATCTAAAAAGTGGGCATGTTAAAATTACAGATTTTAGCATCTCCTCTCAATCTCAGATCACAGTGAATAGTGATAATTTAGAGGGCACATTGGCTTATATGTCTCCAGAGCAAACAGGACGTGTACAACGTAAGGTTGATTATCGTACTGATTTATACTCTTTAGGCATTACACTATATGAAATGTTAGTGGGTTGGTTGCCCTTCCAAACTGATGATCCGATGGAGCTTGTTCATTGCCATATTGCAAAAATACCTGCCACCCCGCATTCCTTAAACCCTGAAATCCCTAAAATACTATCTGATATTGTGATGAAGCTGCTGGCTAAAAATCCCAGTGAACGCTATCAAAGTGCTCATGGTTTAAAAATAGATTTACAACATTGCTTACAATCCTTTGCAAGTTATAAAGCAATTGATAGTTTCTCACTTGGTCAACAAGATTTAACTGATAGTTTTAAAATTCCTAAAAAATTATATGGGCGCAAAGAAGAATACCATCAACTTGTTGATATTAAATCCTCCCTTTATCAAGGTGAAAATCAGTTAGTGATGATCAGTGGTGATGAAGGTATGGGGAAAACAGGCTTTGTTTATGAACTCAAACAACCCGTTATTCAATCACATGGCTTCTTTATCTCAGGAAAATATGAAGATCAGCATACAGGACACCCTTTAAGTGCTATTTTTAGTGCAACCCGTGATCTGATATTGCAGCTATTAACCGTACCCGATCAACATATTCAGCAGTGGCAAGAAGTCTTTATTGAGCAGTGTGCTGATCAATTGCCACATTTATATGAAGCCATCCCTGAAATGGAAATGCTGATAGGTAAACAGTTTGAGCAGGGGACAAAAAATAGCCTTGATTACCAAAAGCTCAGCCATGCTATTCAACACTTTATCTCTTTGATTGCCAGCCCCTCACAACCTATTGTACTTTTTTTAGATGATATTCAGTGGATTGATGAATTAAGCTTAGATTTCTTAAAAATACTGTTTGATAATAATGAAACACAGGCGTGTTTAGTGATTGGTGGTTATCGTAATGCTAACGCTGATGCAAAAGAGAATTTAGCCCATTCATTAGAGTATCTATTAAATACTTATGAGGCCTTACCTGTTAATTTTACCCATATCACTTTGATGCCGCTAAAATTACCTCATATTCAGCAATTATTGATTGATACTTTGTATTGTACCCCAACTCATGCTCATGCTTTAGCAGAAGTAATGCGGACTAAAACAGCAGGTAATCCCTTTTTTATTCATGCTTTTTTAAAAACCCTGCACCAGAAAAAAATCATCTTTTTTGATACAGATAAAAAGCAATGGGCTTGGGATATTGGGCAAGTGTTACACATGGATATGACGGATAATGTTGTCTCCTTAATGCATACACGTATGCAACATTTACCACATACAACCCAGCAAATATTAAAATTTGCTGCCTGTATCGGCTTAGAATTTGATATTGATACCTTAGCTTATCTTTATAATAAATCTGATGTGATTACTGCTGGGGCATTGTGGGAGGCTGTAGAAGAAAATTTAATTATCCCGCTAGGAGATGCTTATCAATCCTTATATGGGGTAAATGAAGCTGATGAGAGCTCTAATTTAGATTTTGTTAAAGCCAGTTATCGTTTTGTACATCAACGTATTCAACAGGCAGCTTATACTTTAGTCACAGAAGAAGAAAAGCAAGCTATTCATTATCAACTTGGGCGGTATTTGCGTGAAAAAACCCAAGTAGGGCAACTGGAAGAGCATCTTTTTAGTATTGTAAAACACCTTAATTTAGGTGCGCAGCAAATTACTACCGATCCTGAATATTATGACTTAGCCCGCTTAAACCTTTCAGCGGCTAAAAAAATGAAATTAGCAGGCAATTATGAAGAAACCTATCATCACTTGAGTACAGGTTTACAGTTATTGCCGCAAACAAGTTGGACACGTCAATATCATTTAAGCCTCGCTCTTCACTTACAAACTTTAGAGTTAGAGTACTTACAAGGGAAAAAACGGCAGTTTGAACCATTATTTAATGCAATTTTAGCCAATGCGAATAGCTTATTAGATAAAATTCGCCCCTATGAAATTCAAATTTTCTTTCTTATTGCTGAAAATAAAATGCATCAAGCTTTAGAGTTAGGGCATGATGTTTTAAGGCAGTTAGAAGTCACATTACCCCAACAAGATAATATCCCTGCTTTATTCTTATCAATCAAAAATTTACTAAATGGGCGACAAGTGGAGCAGTTAAATAAATTACCTGTTTTACAGAACCCTAAAAAAATTGCTATTTTACGTGTATTAGCAGGGCTTTCTGTTCCCGCTTATCTTACCTCTCCTAAGTTATATGCCGCATTTTGTTTTACGCAAATTAAAATTTGCCTTGAATCAGGTAATTCAATGATGGCAGCCAATGCTTATGCCTCTTATGGGGTATTTTTATGTGGCAGCTTAAATGATATTGATACAGGCTACCGCTTTGGAAAGCTTGCTTTGAACATGGTGCAACATTTTGATTCAAAAGAATACCATGCACGTGTATTACTACTTGTCTATGGCTTGATTAAACATTGGAAAGAACCTGCGCGTGATACTTTAGCGGGTTTATTAAAAGCACGCCAAGAAGGGATTAAATCTGGTGGCGTAGAATATGCCGCCTATTCAGCTTTATATTATGGCGTGTATACCTTTTTAGTGGGGGATCCACTCCCTAAAAGTATTGATCGTTATCACTATGCTTTAGATTTAATGAATTCCTTACACCGCTCTTCTCCTTTATATACCTTGGAGCTATGGCAGGCATTAAGTCAACGTTTAAATCAACACAGTATTCACCCAACATTATTAGCTGAGAACAAAGAGCAAGAAGCACTATTATTTAAAAAAATAGAAGCGGATAAAGAAAGTAATAACCTTTTTGTATACCATTTTGCTAAATCATTATTATGCTATTTGTTTGATGATATTTCTGCTGCACTAGAACATACTTATGCTGCACATAAATATATTCAGCAAACCCATGAACAAGCTTGCTTACATTATCCGGTACATGTGTTTTATCACTGTCTTATTTTGCTTGCTCATATTCCACAATGTAGTACCGTGGAACGCAAACCAATTTATGAACAAATCCAAGTACTGCATACAAAATTACAATATTGGGCACGATATACACCCAGTAATTATCAACATAAATCAGATTTGATCAGTGCGGAGATTGCACGTTTACAAGGACAGGTTCCACAAGCTATGGCAGCCTATGAACAAGCCATTGCTGGGGCAAAAAAACAAAACTATACCCAAGATATGGCAATTGCTAATGAATTGGCAGCCCGTTTTTACCAACAAATGGGGATTCAAAAAGCCGCTAATACGTACTTGATTGATGCCCATTATGCTTATTTAAACTGGGGGGCTTTATCCAAAGTTCATGCTTTAGAAACCCAATATAGTCAGCTCATTTATCGCCATACAGATAAAATTAGCCAACATAAAACCACGACTACAGATACAACGGTGACAATCAAAAACCAGTTAGATGTGATGGCTGTCATGAAAGCTTCTCAAGCTTTATCTAAAGAGCTGGTTTTATCTGATTTAATTCGTAAGTTATTACATATTGTAGTGGAAACATCAGGGGCACAAAAAGGGTTGCTAATTTTAGTGCGTCAAGAGCATTTATATCTTGAAGCTGAGGTGGATACTAACGATACAACTGAAGTTAAATTGCATGAAATGTCTTTAGATGAGTATGAAGGGCATCAATTATTAGTCCCGATGAATATCATTAATTATGTGGTACGCACTAAGCAACAGGTTAATTTATCCCATGCGACAAATATTGGATTATTCACTACAGATAAATATGTGGTAGAAAAACAGCCAAAATCTATTTTATGCATCCCCTTACTCAGTAAAGGGCAGTTACAGGCCATTATCTATTTAGAAAATAATTTAGTGAATAAGGCCTTTAATGAAGAACGGCTGACTATTTTAGATTTACTTGGCAATCAAATGACCATTTCTATTGAAAATGCACTTTTTTATGCTCGTTTAGAAGAGGCGCGCCAAGTTTCTGAGTCTGCGAATAAAGCTAAAAGTAGCTTTTTAATGAACATGAGTCATGAATTACGTACCCCTTTAAATGCTATTTTAGGCTATGCTGATTTAATTAAAGAAGAGGCAGAAGAAGATGGCTATGATGTGGTTATTCCTGATTTAGATAAAATTTGTACAGCAGGAAAACAGCTCCTTGAAATTATCAGTAATATTTTAGATTTTTCTAAAATTGAAGCGGATAAAATGCAATTACATGTCGAAGTGTTTACTGTCCCCGAGTTAGTGGCTGATGTGTGCGCAATTATTGAACCTAATTTAAATGGTAATCAGCTACATGTAGAGTGCCCAGAGACGATTGGGCAGATGACAGCAGATAAAACTAAAACAAAGCAAATTCTATTAAATTTACTCAGTAATGCGGCAAAATTTACTCATAATGGAGAGATTTACCTCACAGTTTCACATCATGAGCAGAGTCATGATGAGATGGTAACCCATGCAAATTGGCTGCGTTTTACCGTAGAAGATACAGGGATTGGTATGAGTGAAGAGCAAATTAAACATGCATTTGATGCATTTAATCAAGCAGATAACTCCACCACCCGTCAATATGGCGGAACGGGTTTAGGCTTAAGTATTAGCAACCATTTTTGTCGGATGATGGGGGGAGAAATCCATGTAAAAAGTACCTTAGAGCAGGGATCAAAATTTAGTATTGATTTACCCTCTCATGTTGCCACAGGGGATGATTTAAATACCTCTGTATAATATGCTAATTGATCAGCTTGTACCCTCTGTGGCAGAGAATAATGTCATAAAAGCTTTTGCCTTATCAAAAGTTTCTTGATATTCCTCTGTCGTATCAGAATCATACACAATACCCCCTCCAGCCCAAAAGCGAGCAACCCCTTGGCTATAAACTAAGGTACGAATACAAATATTGGTATCCATGCGCCCATCACTGCCCAAATAGCCAATACTGCCACAATAAATCCCTCGCTGTTGGGGCTCTAAACTATCAATAATCTCCATTGCTCGTATTTTAGGCGCGCCTGTAATCGATCCTCCTGGGAAACAACTACGTAACACATCAGTATTGTGATAATGGGGGGTAAGTTGTCCCGTTACAGTACTGACTAAGTGATGCACGGTGGCAAAACTTTCTAAAGCACAGAGTTTAGGCACACGTACTGTTTTACAGGTTTTACTGATATCGTTACGCAATAAATCTACAATCATAATATTTTCTGCCCAGTCTTTTGGGCTATTTAATAAGGCTGTCGCAGCGGCTTGATCTGCTTTGATATCAGTATGGCGTGGGCGTGTTCCTTTTATCGGCTTGGTACTGACTTGCTGGGTTTCATCAATAGCTAAAAACTGCTCAGGTGAATTACTGAGAATCTGTACATCAGGAAATTGTAAGTATGCGCCGTAGGGTGCGGGGGATTGTTGACGCAAGCGTTGATAAGCTTCCCAAGGATCGCCTTTGGCGGGGCTGCTAAAGCGTTGGGCAAAATTAATTTGATAGCAGTCCCCTGCACGTAAGTAGGCTTTAATTTGATCAATTGCCTGAGAATATGCTGTTTTTGTTAAATTACTACGTAATGGCTGGGTTAAGATGAAAGGAAGGCATTTTTCTAATTTTTCCTTATTTTCTTCTCCTTGCTGTAACCACTGATAATACTGTTGATGAGTATCACTATTTGTTTGAGAAATAAAATGACTACATTGTTTTTGATGATCAACCACGACCACCCAGTCATAAAGACCAATCTGCATTAAAGGGAGCTGCTCTGCATTGTGAGCTATCGTCGGTAATTTTTCTAAACGTCGCCCTAAATCGTAGGAAAAATACCCCATTGCTCCCCCACAAAAAGGAAACTCAGTACTACTTTTAAAATTATATTCTGCTAAAACTTGCTGTAATAAGGTAAAGGGATCTTCAACGCTACGCCTTTCTTGCCCTTGTTGTGATATCACTGTATCAGTCAAGCTACTGGATAAAGTGCAACAGGGTGCGGCGGTGAAGAGGTCATAGCGACCTGCATTATGCTCACCACTGTCTAAAAAAATACTCCACGGTAAATGGCGAATAAAAGAAAATAGGTGGCTACTATCAGCGTGATAGGGTAAGGGCAGAACATGCATGATTTTTTCTTTGATTACATTTTTACCCTTATAACAGGGTGATGAGAATTGTTTACTGTTATAAAGCGATTAAAGATAGAGGGTATGGTGATATAAGTAAAAATAAGGGGAGGCTTAGCTTACCATAGAGTTTATGTACTGTAATATAGATATCAAACTCTTTTTTATAAAAAGCAGAGGAATGTATGGGGGGCTTATTTTTGTATGATTTTAAAAGGTAATTATATTATACTGCTTTTTTTTCTATTGGTTCATAAAGCAAAGGTTTTTTATGCAAGATGACAATCGTTTCTTTAAATTTTTATGGCGTTTTAATGCCTTACTTATTAGTGCATTAGGGATTGCAGGCTTAATTATTGTGGTGTTTGCATTTGGAGAGCTTTATCAATCATACGTGCGCCCACACAATAAGCATAATGTTGTAAATATTAATGATAAACGTGAAAAACAAGAAGCATGGACTTTTTCTCATGCCGAAGAAGTTGGTAACCGATCTTATGTATTATTTCCTTTAGTATCTGAACAAAATTTTTCTCTTGAGTACAACTCTCATAAATCAGTACGGGCAGTACGTAACTATCTTGTGGTTGATACAGAAAACAATGAAAAAGAATGGTTGTTAGATGATAATAATTCACTCATTAGCCAAGTACATAAGCTAAAACTTGATTCTGTGCCTTATACAGAACACTGTAAAAAAACTGAATGTGAAACCTTTGCTTTATTACTAAAACGTCATAAGAAAGATACGAATGATAATCAAAGCTTGGATGCAAATGATCTCATAACCTTAGCTGTTACATATCATGATGGGAATAATTATCATGAAATTGCCACTGATGTTGAGCAGTTACTCCATTATTCATTAAAAGGCAAAGAAGAGCCTATCACATTATTAATTGATGGAATTGTCCACTATTTAACCGTAATTTACAAAAAAGAGAGCATGTTGCATTTAACCCGTTGTGCTTATCGCCCCAGTCAAAAATCTGCTTACGGTACTCGCAAGTGTGAAACAGAGGTATTAACTGAAACCCTTGAAGCATTACCTAGTCCAACAATGCAACAGGCAGAAAAAGAAGCGTCTGTAGAGGATGTTGATATCGCAACAAAAGAGCCAGCTAAGCAGGAATAATTGGTAAATAGGGAAAAGTGAATATTTTTTAATTCAATGATCCCCCTCGTTACAACGCTCTGCGTCACTGCTATTAAGTTAAGAGCTTAAATAAATATTCCCCCTCGTTCCTCACGCGCCTGCGTGGGAATGCTCTCTTGGACGCGTTGCGTCCTCTTCTTTGAGCTGCCTCTATGCTAAAAAATATGGGCAGGTTCATGACGCAACGCGTCAGGGACGGGATTCCAACGCGGAGCGCGTGGAACCAGATAATCCTTAACTTAATGGTAGTGAAGCACTGTATACAACGCTGCTACAATTTGCTGGTAAGTGCGTAATTTCAGTTATTTAGTCGAGCATATTATCATTTTTATCAAGAAATAAGACGACGACTTTCTACACAATAATTGAATTTTTGTGCTTCATCTTGGTAATACTGTAAAAGTTGTTCTGTATTAATACCTAAAATCAGGCGAATTTTTTTTAATGGCAAAGGTATCACTTTTTCATAACAAAAATTATGCAACGGTTTAACTGACATAGTACGTGCTAACTGCACAGCACTATGATAAACCTGTAAATCCTCAACAGAAAAGTTAAAAGGACTGGGATAACAATAATGACTAATCCATGCAAATAAGTTTTGTTCAATAAGTCCTGTTTGCCCTGTCGCCCCCATGGTGAAACCAATCACAAAGGCTTCATCTTTAGGTAATAAACCTCGCCCTAATAAAATATGTACATAATCATGATATTTTAAAGAAATAGCACCATGAAATAAGGTAATAAAAGGTAAGGAATAACAAGGATTTTCCATTAACCGAATAATAAGTGGTAGCTTGCCTGATGTATGTGAACTACTAAGGAGGTTTTGGTGAGCCGTGTATAAACTTATATCATCTTTGTGATAAGGGATGTGCCAGTTTTTATAAGATTTCATGTTACACCTCCAACCAAAATAGAGTGGCTTAATACTGCCATAAGGGTATAAAACAGCATTACAAGTATTCATGCATTGTTTAAAAAAATAATATGTTCCTTTCCATCTATATTAGAAAATCATGATATAATAAAAATCACAATCGATACGTTTATTTTAATCTCATTTTTTCCTATAAAGTGTATACAAGGAATTTTTATGACTCGTTTAATCCTATCTTTATTTGCTTCCTGTCTTGTCACAATGCCTGTATTTGCCACAGATACCGCTGTTAGTGATGAAAAATTAATGCAATATCGCCAAACAGTGAAACAGTTAGGGGGAAGCTTAAAGAAAGAGCTAGTCACTACAATGAAAAGTGCAGGACCTGTTGCTGCTTTAGATGTGTGTCACCTTAAAGCCCCTGTTATCACTAAAGAAGTGACAGAAAAATCACAGTTAGAGATTGGGCGTACTAGTGTAAAATACCGTAACGCTACTAATGCCCCTGATGCATGGGAAATGAGTGTATTAGAGAAATTTGCCGCCCGCCATGCAGCAGGTGAAAAATTTAAAATGATGGAATTTGCAGAAGTGGTTGATAATGAAGGTGTCAAACAAGTACGTTATATGAAAGCGATTGGTACAGGAAAACCCTGTATGGCTTGCCACGGTAGTGACTTAAAACCTAAGGTAGCTGAAAAAATTAAGGCTTTATACCCTGAAGATAAAGCAACAGGATTTAAAGTAGGGGAGTTACGTGGTGCCTTTACTATTACTGAAACACTAAAATAATAGCGGTTTATCTTACATGGGGTCTATTCATGACCCCATTCGCTCTTTTCTTATTTCCTTCCTTTTTATACTTTTCCTATTCTTTATAATGCCCGTTGGTTATCTTGTTGATAACGTGAAGGGATAAAAAATTGACTGATTGCATGAAAAAGCTTACTAAAAGGAAAGAGTGCAAACAGTACTAAAGCAGAAAAAAAGTGACTTAGGAATAAAGGTTGTGTAGGAAGGGGTAAGACTGTAAAAAAGGTTGCCGTTGAAAAAGCGGCTAATACCTCTGCATTGATGGCTGGGAAATACCACATCATTATCATACCAGAACCTGCACTGTATAAAAAAAGCCCTAAGTGTAAATAGTCAGCAGGACAACTAATATAGCGAATTCTTTCTTGTAAACAACGGCGTAATAATAGGGCACTGCTACTACCAATAAGAAAAAAACTGCTTGCTAATTTAGTGTTATCAAGAAAGCTTATAATATTGGTAGGCAATGTAAAAAGATAACGCAGATGCCAAATAAATAACAATAATAAACTATAATGAAAGCAAAGGGATAAAAACCATAATAATTTATCTGCATTATAAACACTGCGAAAAAAGAATATTTCACAAATAAAACGGAAAATATTATGTGATAAATAAGGGGATGTAGGCATTAAGGGGGTATGAAATAATACAGGTGTTTTTAAATAAGTTATTATCTTATATACACTCCCGATAATACATAATGCGATAACCCCATAGAGTAATCCCGTCATAATCAGCGAGAGGCTCATGGTGAAATATCACCTAATATTTTGCGCGGGTTCATAATATTTTCTGGATCAAGCGTTTGCTTAATTTGTCGCATCATGGTGAGTTCTAGTTTTGATTTATAGCGATACATAGCGGCTACTTTTGCTTGACCAATACCATGCTCAGCACTAAAACTCCCATGATATTGAATCACTAAATCATGAATAGATTGAGTGACCGCTGCACTATGGGAGAGAAAACTATCAGGAGATTCTTGTTCCCCTTGGCTAATATTAAAATGTAAGTTTCCATCCCCAAAGTGACCAAATACAGTAAGGCGTGAATGGGGTAATTTAGCAGAAACCAGTGCGGTGGCAGCGGTGAGAAAGTTAGGTAAGCTGGCAACAGGTACCGCAATATCATGTTTAATACATGCTCCTGCCCGTTTTTGTGCTTCAGGAATCAGTTCGCGAAAACGCCATAAATCTTGTGTATGTTGCAGGGTTTCAGCAATGACTGCATCTAAAACATGATTTTGTTCAATCGCATCGTTGAGTACACGGGTCAGTATTTCACGTAAATGCTCTTCTGCTTGTCCTGATGCAAGTTGAACTAAAATATAATGTTGATAACTTTCATCAAATGGATCACGTGTATTTTCAATATGTTCTAATACTAATTCAATACAAGGACGCTGAATATATTCAAAACTATTAATAGAATCACTGCTGGCAGCGCGTAGTTTACTCAGTAACCAAATAGCAGAGGCGGGAGAGTCAACAGCAATTAAAGCAGTTTGCTCATTTTGTGGAAGAGGAAAAAGCTTTAATACTGCAGCAGTAATAATACCTAATGTCCCTTCAGCCCCAATAAATAATTGTTTTAAATCGTAACCTGTATTATCTTTACGTAACCCCCGCAATCCGTGCCATATTTCACCGTTTGCAAGGACAACTTCTAAACCAAGAACTAAATCACGTGTATTACCATAACGTAATACTGCTATACCCCCAGCATTAGTAGAGAGGTTACCCCCTATTTGGCAGCTCCCTTCTGCTGCAAGGCTTAATGGGAAGAGACGATTTGTATCAAGGGCTTGCTGTTGTATATTTTCTAAAATACAACCTGCTTCAACAGTAATGGTATAATTTTCTTTATCAATTGCGCGGATTTTATTTAAACGCGCTAATGAGACAACAATTTCATCATTGGCTTCACTGGGGATAGACCCTCCCATATAGCCAGTATTCCCCCCTTGCGGCACAATACCAATGCCTGCTTCTGCACAAATTTTTACAATTGCTGCCACTTGCTCTGTGGTAGAAGGACATAACACTAAGGGGGTATGTCCTGAAAATAAGCCACGTATATCATGTGTATACATAGCTGTCTCTGCTACATCTTGTAAATGTGCTTTTTCATCAACTGTATCACACAGTTGCTGAATAATTTCGTTAGGTATTGGCATAGTAAAACCATTAAAAAAGGAAATAAAAGTTGTATTTTATATGTAGTTTAACTAAACCATATAGCAAGAAAAACTATAAATTCACATAAGATTAAGCCTCTGATATGAAACTTTTTATGCGAGCTACTGATTCCTCATCCATCGCAACACAGCTTTTGCATACTGTGTTTGTATTTTATGTCATGGTAACAATTATTGTGACTACAGCTTATATGTCGTTCCAATATTATCATGAAAAGACACGAGTTCTAGATGATTTTATTTCATTAGAGCGTACTTTTTCCAGTGCATTGGCAAAATCACTGTGGGACTTGAATCAAGAGCAATTAGATAATTTAATGCAGGGGGTAATAAAATTACCGCATATTGTTGGGGTTAAAATAGAAGAACAACATAGCCAACGTATATTGCTGAGCCAAGGAATTATTAAAAATAAAGATCAGTATTATGTAGATATCAGTACAAATACAAAAATTAATTATTTAGTTGAAGGTATTTTTCAATATAGTTTTCCGATTAATTATAATTATATGCACAAAGATCATCGATTAGGACATGTTACCTTATATTCAAGTCGTATTGAGATTTTTAAGCTTATAAGTATTGATTATATGTGGATAATTATTAATGCAATTATTAAAACGATTGCACTGTGGATGATTTTTTTATTTGTAAGCCGTCGCCTTATTAACCAACCTTTACAACACTTCACCACAGCAATAAGAAAAATTAACCCAAATAATTTATCACAATTTAAAGTGGATATACAAAGCCCTGTTAATAATGAATTAACGTTGTTAGCTAATGAATTTAATAATATGACCGTACAGCTAAATGAAGCACAACGGCAATTATACCAGCAAGAGCAACAACAAACTGAAAAATTAGAGTTATTGATTGAACAACGTACTATTCATTTAAATGAGGTGATTAAACAACAAAGTAAAACCGAGCTTGAATTAAAGCAGGCAAAAGAAATGGCAGATAGAGCTAATCGTACAAAAAGTAATTTTTTAGCTAATATGTCACATGAAATACGTACACCTATGAATGCTATATTAGGTTTTACAGATATTTTAATGAATCTAATTAAAGAACCCAGTCAACAACAATACTTATCTTTTATTCAATCCAGTGGTAAATCATTATTACATCTAATTAATGATATTTTAGATCTCTCTAAAGTAGAATCTGGTAAATTAAGCTTAAATTATACTCCGTGTAGCTTGCACCTTTTATGTAAAGATATTGAGCATTTATTTTCCCATAAAGCCAAAGAAAAAGGGATTAATTTTATTGTTAAGTACATGCCTAATTTGCCTGATGTCATTATTATTGATGAGGTGAGACTACGACAAATACTGATCAATTTAATTGGTAATGCATTACGTTTTACTCATGTAGGACATATTACCCTAACATTACGTGCTAAATATGTGCAAAATAATTTATTAGATATTTATATCCAAGTAACTGACACAGGGATTGGTATTCCTGAGCAGCAGCAACAACATATTTTTGATGCTTTTCAGCAACAAAGTCAGCAAAACTATAATCAATATGGGGGCACAGGTTTAGGCTTAGCTATTAGTAAACATTTAGCTAAAATAATGAATGGTAATTTACTCTTAACTAGCGAAGTGAATAAAGGTTCTGCCTTTACTTTGCTTTTACGTGATATAGAGCAAGGTGAATTAATCCATTCTTCAATTAATATAGCAGCCCCTATTTCATTAGAAAGTTTAGTAAAAGGGCATATTTTAGTTGTTGATGATGTAGAGTTAAATAGATTATTAATAAAAGGCTACTTAGAAGATTATCCCCATATTAAAATTACAGAAGCAACAAATGGACAAGATGCCATACAATATATTTATAAACATACATTCTCTCTGGTTCTTATGGATATTCGTATGCCAGTGATGGATGGGCATCAAGCAACCCATATTCTAAGAAAAATGGAGGAATTCAAAAATATTCCCATTATTGCGACGACCGCCTCTGTTATGAAAGAGAAAACAGAAGTTTTAAATCAACAATTTGATGGTATTTTAGCAAAACCTGTACAACGTGATGAGTTATTTTCAGTATTAACCCAGTATTTAAAAACAACCGATACACAAGTAGAACAGGCAATACAGGTAAATGAAGAAACCGTGATTGATAAATCACATATTGAGGAGGAAATTACTCATATCGATACTTCTCAAGCTTATGAGTTATATCAAGCTATTCTTCCAGAGATATACCCCCTATGGGCAGAGGTATGTAAAACACTCACTATTAATGATGTAGAATATCTTGCTGAAAAGATTAGCCAGCTTGCTATTCAATATAACTATATGCCCTTAATTAGCTGGAGTGATCGACTTAAATTCCAAGTTATTATGTTTGATATGGAAGCTATTTCGGCTTCTTTAGGGTATTTTGGTGAGCTATTTGAATATTTGAAAGAGCATGGTCAGCAATAATTTACTTAGGTATTTCAAATGTTTAAACTAAATTGTTAGGGTTAAATGAAATAATATGCTAATGGAATCCACTACTCCTCGTATTTTAATTGTTGATGATACCCAAAAAAATATTCAAGTATTGGGGACAATTTTAAAGCGTGAAAAATACCAAATTAATGTTGCCCAAAATGGTTTGCAAGCTATCCAAATGGCTGAAAAAGTATTACCTGATTTAATTCTGCTTGATGTATTAATGCCTGAGTTAGATGGTTTTCAAGCCTGTAAAAAGCTGAAAGAAAGTGCTATTACCTGTGATATTCCTGTTATTTTCCTAACAGCAAAAGTAGAAACAGAGGATGTTATCAAAGGTTTTGAAGTAGGGGGGGCTGATTATGTTACCAAACCGTTTAATGCCTCTATTTTATTAGCACGAGTACGCACTCATATAGCCTTGCGTGAAAAAACCAAACAATTGGAGCTCTTTGCTAATTATGATGGCTTAACACAAGTTGCTAATCGTCGCTATTTTAATGAATTCTTAGATCGTGAATGGCGGCGGTGTATCCGTAGTCAGCAATGTTTATCATTAATCATGTTAGATATTGATTATTTTAAAATTTACAATGATACTTATGGGCATCTACAAGGTGATGAGGCATTAAAAAAAGTGTCTGCTGTGATTAAAGAAATTGGTAAACGTGGCAGCGATCTCTCTGCACGCTATGGTGGGGAAGAGTTTATCATTGTCTTAGGTAATACACCTGCTTATGCTGCACAACAGTTAGCAGAAAAACTTTGTGTTGATATTCATGCCTTACACATTCCACACAGCGGCTCTAAAATCAATGAATACATCACTGTGAGTTTGGGGGTAGCCAGTATTATTCCAACTATAGAAATAGAAAATAGTGAGCTGATTAAATTAGCAGACAAGCAGCTTTATAGTGCAAAAGAAGCGGGGCGTAACCAAGTTCAATTTATTGATTTAACCGCTTCTTCTTCAGTATAAGCATTGAGTAATAAATATTCTAAGTATTCTAAACGCTTTTCTGATAAAGTAATTTTTTCTTCTAATTCTTCATCTACTGTATCAAATAAATACAAGAGATCCGTGTGAAAAAAGACATCAAAACTATCAATGAATTTTAAATTATAATCCATATCCACAACTAAATTATCTAAACCATATAAATCAATAATCTTACCTTCTTCTTTTAACCAGTGTTGTGCATAATGGACAAATTTTTGTAACTGTAGGCGTATACGAGGTGAGCGTTTTAATAGATGGATACTTTCTTCTTCATTAATTGGGTTAGCAATATTAAACCAAATCCTTACCACATCACTTAACACTAAAACATTTGCTTCTTCATTAACCACTGTTTTAATAAAAGTTGTATAGGGAATAATATTACCAAGTGCAGCCCGTAATTTCTTATAATCACGATTGAGAATATTAATTTCTGGCATACTGTAGGCAACAATCGGGGTTTTAATTACATAGTTGGTAAACTCTTTTTTTTCTTCAGTAACATGAATACGTGCATACTCCCATACTTCACAATGTGAGCCTGTTGTTGAAATTAACGTAGCAGGACTGTCTTGTGTATTTAAGCAAGCAATATTTGCATAAATACGATTGGCTTCTTTTGTCATTGTGTTGATTACCTAAATTTATACTTACTAAGTATCATAATAGTGCACAATTCACATCTTTATATAAAAATGTAATAAAAGAGTGCAAAATCTCTATTTTTTATATTATTCATTTATGATTGAGCAAATCCTATACCGTTCCTAATTTTTGATTATAAAATACCTTGATTTAAGTAAGCATCCTGCTCTGAAGCTTGCCACACGGTATTAAATAACTGCTGCAATGATTTTGCTGTATAAGCATCTTTAAAATTCACCTCTGATTTGAGTGCATCACGATAAGGGCAATGCATAAAACCTAACCCATCCACAATTAAAAAGCTTTCTTCAATGGTACGGTGTTGCAATGTTGGGTGGCGTAATATAAAACTGCTGCTGACACGTTGTGCCAAGCTTAATAAACTATGTCCTCTTTGTGCCACTTGCTTTGGCTGCTGAATTAAAATACGAATACGTGAATGACGACTACGTAAAGCTAAAGCTTCAAAAACTTCAAAACATAAAGGGTTATCATAAATTTCAGGGGTGAAATTATGCGTTAAAATATCTACATGCCGCTCCGCTTGTGCCACTAATTGACTAATTGCTTGTTGATGTTGCTCTTCACCAATACACGGTATCATTTCATCATGCTCACCTAAAATACAGTGAGAAAAATTATCTTGACTCATATTCATCCTTTTTTAAAATATGCAAAATATTAATATCACCCTTGATATTGGTTTTTTTAACCAACAACAACGACAGCGTGTACAGTAGTTTTTTACCCAGCATGATTATCATTGTATTATCCATCTTCTTGATGTAAATAAAGCCACCTGATGGGAAAGAGTACTTCAACGTAATGCAAAAAAACAAATACGTTTCAATTTGAAGTATCAAGAGAAATTTTTGAGTTTTGTGAAACCATTTTTCAACCTTTGGATGAGCAAGAAAGAAATAATGCCGTTATTTTTATACAACAAAAGTTAAAAAAGAGAGCCTTATGCTAGAAAAAACAGATGAATATTGGATGCGTCATGCTTTATCTTTAGCACAAAAGGCAGCAGATAGTGGGGAGATCCCTGTTGGTGCTGTATTAGTTTATAATAATGAATGTCTTGCAGAAGGCTGGAATCAATCTATTACTCATCATGATCCCACTGCACATGCGGAAGTTGTAGCATTACGTGAGGCAGCACAAAAAATAGAAAACTATCGCTTATTAGATACCACCTTATATGTCACCTTAGAGCCTTGTGTGATGTGTGCAGGGGCCATTATTCATGCACGGGTAAAACGCTTAGTTTTTGGTGCTTATGATGAAAAAACAGGGGCAGCAGGCAGTCGTTTTGATATCTTACGTGATACCCGTCACAATCATCAAGTAGAATGTAAAAGTGGGGTGTATGCAGAAGTATGTGCTGCTGAATTAAAAGATTTTTTTCGTCAGCGACGACAACAACAAAAGCAAGCAAAGAAAAATAATACTTGCCAGCATAAATAGTACCTCATTATTGAATATAATGACTCATGATTTCAGCAATTTTACCCTCTTCACGCATCTCTTTTAAAACTTTACTAAATTGCTTTGCTAAATGCTGGCTTTTTTCCCCTTTTGCTTTGGCAAAACCAACATATAAAAAATCAACATCTAATCTATAATCTAACTTCCTAAATTGTGGATCAACCAGTTGTCCTTGATCGGTTAATTTTTTAACTAACACATCAAATAATAATTCATTGACCACAATGGCATCTAAACGGTTTTTGGCATGTAATTGGCGAATTAATAATTCATTTTTATATGATACTTTACGGATAATATCATCAGATGTATCAAAGGGTTTACCATATAAATTACCTGCCACCATCCCTATACGCCAGCCTTTCATATCTTCAATACGGCTTGCCTGCTTATCACTTTTTTTGTGTACCACAAAGATATTTTGTTCTTGGCTTAAAGGTTCAGAAGGATAGTATAAAAAAGATTTTCTTTCTGGGGTGTGGAAAAGGGAAAAGATGGCATCCGCTTTACCCACTTTAATCTCTGCCATAGCGCGTACCCACGGCTTAAATTCAAACTTAGGGGTAATACCTAGGCGTTGACATACTGCTTTAATAATATCAACATCAGTTCCTTTATATTCTCCATTCTCTTCATATTCATAAGGATGATATTCTTCAGCAATAAATAGCAGTGTTGTCTCTGCAACCCCAGTTCTTATACTTGCAAAAAATAACAATACTAAAATAATGGTGATGCGTAACATAACACTCTCTTTTCATTGCTTATAAAATAGATACACAGGCTCTCACTAAGAATGGCATATTCCTGTTATAAATCCAATTATACAGATTAAAAAATGAGTATATACAATGCTTTTTATATCTTATATTAAAGATATAACGCTATTATTTACCAATACAATAGACTAAAATAAATTGATTATTGGCTATCCTATAGGGTATTTGTGATGACGACAGAGTGGAGTATCGAACAAGTTTTTAAGCTTGCCCCTGATTCAGCATCTATCACTGCAGCAAAGAAATTAATCAAACCCGCTCAATGGGGAGATGCAGGGGCAAATGAGAGTGCTATTTGGGGGATATGTAAGGGATCATATAAAATACGCATTTCACTAGATGATGTTGCCTTTAAATGCTCATGTCCCAGTCGTAAATATCCTTGTAAGCATTCGCTTGCCTTATTTGCTTTGTATGCAGAGAAAAGCTCTGTTATTGACCTAGCTGCCTCTCCCCCTGATTGGGCGGCTGATTGGTTAGCAGAACGTCAAAAACGTGCAGAAAAAAAACAGCTCCGCGCAGAAAAACAAGCTGATCCTGAAGCCCAAGCAAAACGTGCCCAAAAGCGAGATAAAAATATTCGTGCAGGCTTAGCTGAACTCAGTTTATGGTTACAAGATTTAATACGTCAAGGTTTGGGTGAACTTCCTAACAAACCTTATAGTTTTTACGAAAATATGGCAGCGCGCCTTGTTGATGCACAAGCAGCAGGTCTTGCCACATGGGTGCGTGATTTACCCAGTATTATTAGTCGTAATACCACATGGACAAATGATGTATTAGAAACGTTGGCAACCTTACATTTATTAATCCAAGCCTATGAGCATCTTGATCAACTTCCTGAAGCCTTACAGCATGATATACGCAGCATGATGGGCTGGTCAGCTACAAAAGCTGAAATTATTCAGCAACAAACAGCCGTGATTGATGATTGGCAAGTTGTGGGACAATATATTGAGCCTATTGATGAATTAATTGGGCAGCGTATCTGGTTACGCGGTGTTAAGACACAACGTACTGCTTTATTGCTTAACTTTATGCACAGCAGCGCGCCAGTTAATACACTAGATTATAGTTGGCGTACAGGGATGCAAGTTCATGCTGAGCTGTGTTTTTACCCTTCTAGCTACCCATTACGTGCGGTATTAAAAAAGCAAGGGGAAAGTGTGGCAATGCAGATGGAAGAAACAGGACATGTACTCAGCCAAGCCTTAAGTACTTATAAAGATCAATGCAGCCAACAACCTTGGTTAGGACGTTACCCAATGTTATTAACAGAAGTCACCCCACAGGCTTTAGAAAAACAACAATGGTACTTTATTGATACAGAAAAAAATAGCATAAAAATTAGTAAAGAATTTAAATATCTATGGGAGTTACTTGCTTTAAGTGGAGGGCAACCTTTAACTGTATTTGGGGAATGGTGGAAACAACAATTTTTACCATTAGGGGTATGGTTTAATCAGCAATACCACAGCCTAAGCCCAGACCCACTGGAGCAAAAATTTTCATAAGTAGCCCTCTATTATCATTTTTATTCAGGGGCTGGTTTTATCTCACAATAAGAAATTAAAAAACGAGTGTATTATGTTAAAAAAAATATTTCTCAGTTGTCTTGTCACATGCATTATTGCCAGTTGTGCAACCTCTCCTACTGGACGACGACAACTTATGATTTTACCCGCTGCCCAAGTGGACAGTATGGGAATTGAAGCATTTAGCAGTATCAAAAAAGAAACCCCATTATCTAAAAATAAAACCACTAATACCTTTGTTAGTTGTGTTGCTAATGCTGTATTAAATGCAATAGATACAGGCGATGAACCGTGGGAGATTGTTGTTTTTGAAGATGAGGCACTGAATGCTTTTGCCTTACCGGGGCGCAAAATTGGCGTGTACACAGGGATTTTAAAAGCAGCGAATAATCAAGATCGCTTAGCCGCTGTGATAGGGCATGAAATTGCCCATGTCACTGCTCAACATGGTAATGAGCGTGTATCGCAACAATTTGCAGTACAACAAGGCTTAACCTTAATTCAAGCTGCCAGTCGTCCTGAATCACAAACAGGGCAATTATTGCTTGGTTTATTAGGTGTGGGGGCACAAGTGGGTATTTTACTTCCTTATGGACGCATCCAAGAAAGTGAAGCCGATATAGTAGGATTAGAGTACATGGCAAAAGCAGGTTTTAATCCAAATGAGAGCATTGGTTTATGGCAAGAAATGGATAAATTGAGCAAAGGAAAGCAACCTGAATTTTTATCTACACACCCCTCTCATGATACCCGTATTCAAAACCTAAGTGAGCATATGGTTAAAGCTTTAGCCTTACAAGCTGGCGCACGGGCAGCAGGTAAACGTCCAAACTGTCGCTTATAATAGTGCTGTAAAATTACTTTTTTAGCCCCAGTAAATTGAAAAACTGGGGTCTATACTTTTTTGTAAAAATATTTTTATGAGTAGCTATATTTTGGCTGTTTAATTTTTTAATAATAAAACCCGTATCATACCTTCATTCTTATAACCACCTGCTATAAACAGCGTTCATTTTTTGTAAAGCTTTTATCCCATTAGTTCTATATTGTATTGCTATTTTGTACATAACTATTAAAATAATATATAAAGCGAATAAGTTAGCTTTAATTAGAATAATAAAATTATTGGTATTATTTATATTTATTTAGTAATATTAAAAATACCTATAATAAAATTATAATAATAAATAACCACCAAAAAAAGTAATGGCAGTGAATTTTACATATATTAACATTAAATATAAGGTCATAAGTTACTATTCATGAAATCTACAATCAAAGTTGGTGTTTATGTGGATGTTGCAAATATTAACCGTAACGGTGGCTACGGGATGCAATATGATGTATTACGCGAATTTGCCTGTCGCGATAAGGCAGAAGCCATTCGTTTAAATGCATATGTGAGTTTTGATGTAGAACGTGCGAAAGAAGACATCATATATAAAAAAGGGGTAAATAGCTTTTTTTCAATTTTACGTGAATATGGCTTTAAAGTAATTCAAAAAATTGTTAAATGGTATGAAGATGAAAAAGGCACACGTTATGGAAAAGCCAATGCTGATTTAGATATGGCAGTGGATTCTTTATTGCAATCACAAAATTTAGATAGGGTATTACTGGCAACAGGGGATGGTGATTTTGTACAAGTTGTACGTGCTTTACAAAATTATGGCTGTCGGGTAGAGGTGATCGCCTTTGAAAATATATCTAATGAATTAAAACGTGAAGTAGATATGTTTACATCAGGTTATTTAATTCCCAATTTACTACCTATAAAACGTGGTATAGAGTCTGATAATAATTGGGGGGAAGTCGGCTCTATTGTACGTGGCTATTGTTCACATTATTATGAAGATCGTGGTTTTGGATTTATGCGTTATATGTATAAGATTAATTCAGGTTTATGGATTACCGACTCCAGAAATCAAGATTCCCCCTATAAAGCCGCTTTTTTCCATACTTCTAATTTGCCTGATGATTTAAATACTAATGGATTACCCAGCCGAGATGCTATTTTTGAGTTTCGTTTAGAAGCCTCTACCAATCGTGAACATAAAGAGCCCATTGCCACCCATATCCGCTTGGTAAATTAGATAATTTATGTATTTTTATCTCATTCTCATCAAGTTTTAGTATGGGAGTGAGATCTTGAATGTAACCTCTAACCTTTCTGCATTTTTGAACAAAAACCTGAATTGAAATATTGTCTTAGAGACATCGCACGCTCTTCCCTGAGTTGTCGTTATTCTCAATTTCAGCATTGATTTTTAAATTCCATAGTTTCGCTATACCAGCAGCAAGCTCTAATGCTTCTTCATAAGAAATATCTTCACTTAAAGCTGTAATTTTAAGTTTATTCAAAATAAATCTTGTTTTTAAAAAAGTATTTATTTTATTCTACCCCTTTACCTTCCTAATTTTATTTTCTATAGTTAATTTTCCCATACTTATTTCTTAAAGGTTTATATCAATGACGCTCATGAATAGAAAAGCATCCATATTATTAAGTTTTGTATTAAGTTTATTTCTCTCTAGTAGTGTTTTTGCTAATGAAGCAATCAGTGCGGTAAAAGAAACCGTGGCGGGATCGGTAGATACAGCTAAAACAGAGCTTATTCAAGAAGCCACAGAGAAAGCAAAAGCTGTTGCAACAGAAGCAGTGACAGAAAAGTTAGTAGATACTGAAAAAGAAAAAACACCTTCCACTAATGCTGAAATTCGCCAATGGTATAACGATCAGGTCAGTACCATTCCTGAGCAAGATAAAAAATGGGTTGCAGAAGGTTTAACAGTACAACAGCGTGCTCAAAAAGCCTATGATATTCGTCATCATGCTCGAATCCAAGCCCGTGAGTTTATGCAAAATAAAGAAGAAGTCACTGCTTTACAGGCACGTGATACAGCAAAATATGGTAATCCAGATGGTCCCACTTTTGAGTATCTTGTGAAGAAGGGAACAAGTAAAGGCTTAAGTGAGGAAGAGGCTTATCAAAATATTATTGGGAGTGCGAATCGTACCAATGCTGCTTATAATAAAAAATTTGGTGTCAAAAAAGAGGGTGAATCTCAATGAGCAATCTCCTCTCCAATTACTTGAATACACCTGCTAATTGGGTAAAAACAGCTCATGCAGAGTATCCTTACCAAGTAGAAATACAAGGGAAGACATGGCAGATTCGTATTAATGATTTTCCTGCTGAACCTATGTATACCTTGCTTGTTGAAGGTAAGGTGATAGGCAGCTTTGATGACTGGTCAAGTCAATGGCAACGTTAGCATTACTTTAATCATTTTTCTCTTTTATTCCCGCGAATCCTAACGCGGGAATATCTTCCTTGACACCTAGTATCACGCACCTTCTCCCTTATTTAGATCTAATTCTACTATGTAGATACTCCCTTCATAGTCAAGCTTTACGAGGGATAAATAAATGAAGGGAGAGGGCGTGGAGTGTGTGAAACGAGAGAAAAATATGCCTGAATGATTATTTAATATTTTACTCCCAAGCACGCGACCAACGTGCTTTACGATGGGTTTCATCCCGCAAACTTGCATCCAAACCTAAACGGGTTTCTACTAAACGCCCTAACAACCACAACACATCCGATAAACGATTCACATACGCCAATACATTGGGATTCACTTCTTCCCCTGAATCAATCAAGCGTACAATGCAACGCTCTGCACGGCGACATACAGTACGCGCCATATCTAAAGAGGCAGAGGTAGGATGCTCTCCATGTAATGACCAATCTGCTAAAATACCTTCTGTTGCTTCAATTTCATGCACTGTTTCAGTTAATTTATCCACCATCTCCACGGTAATATCAGGGGGTGTTTTTTTCCCATTTGGCGCAGTTGCCAAGGCAGAACCCACACGAAATAACTCTTTTTGTAATGATTTAATCAGCTCCTTAATATCCGCCTCTTCACACATAGAACGTGCAAACCCCATTACGGTATTCAGCTCATCAATGGTGCCGTAAGTTTCTACCCGCAAACACCCCTTTGATACACGTACCCCACCCGCTAAATTAGTTAAACCACCATCACCACGTTTAGTTGCAACTGAACCACCCATCACACATACTCCTTGTTCTGATTTTATTACTTATCGACTGAAAAAAAATAATGATACACAAATCTCAATTTTTAATCGCTGCACCTGCCAGTGATGCAGGCAAAACCACAATTACCCTTGCTTTATTACGCGCCTTACAACAACGAGGGCACTGTGTACAGCCCTATAAATGCGGCCCTGATTATATTGATACGCGCCATCATAGTTTAGCAGCCCAACGTCCTAGTATTAATTTAGACACTTTTATGGCATCTCAAGCCCATGTACAACAATGTTATGCCCATTATCTTGCTGACGCAGATATTGGGATTGCAGAAGGGGTGATGGGCTTATTTGATGGGGCAGAGAAAGATCGCGGTAGTAGTGCAGAAATTGCCAAATTACTAAAACTACCTGTGATACTGGTTATAAACGCAAAAGCCATGGCGTATTCAGCAGCGGCATTAATTTATGGCTATAAAAATTTTGATCCTGAGGTAAATGTTGTCGGGGTCATTTTTAACCGAGTCAATAGCGAATCACACTATCAATTTTTAGTTGATGCGTGTGAAGCGGTAGGTGTGCAAGCGCTAGGTTATGTACCGACTAATGATCAACTAGCCATCCCTTCACGTCATTTAGGGTTATACACTACAGATGATATTGAACATGATAAAGTGATTAATATCACCGCAGAGCATGTTGCTAAAACGGTAGATATTGATAAATTATTAGCCTGTTGCCATGTACCAGCCCCCAGTGCTCCGCCTATTCTAAAAGAAAAAAAGGCACAGCTGCGCATTAGTGTTGCCTATGATGCGGCGTTTAAATTTACTTATCATGAAAATTTACGCCGCCTTAAAGAATATGGTGAGATCACCTTTTTTAGTCCACTCACTGATACCACACTCCCCCCCACTGATTTTTTATATCTTGCAGGCGGGTATCCTGAACTCTATCTACAACAACTCAGTGACAATACAGAAATGCGTCATGCCATTCGTACTTATTGTGAAACAGGCGGGTGTGTGTATGCAGAATGTGGCGGTATGATGTACTTAGGAGAAGCTATTTTTGATAAAACAGGACAAGCGCATTCAATGGTAAATTTTTTACCTCTTACTACATCTATGGAAAAAGCACGCTTAAAACTTGGTTATAAACAAGCACAATGGCAAGGTTGTAGTGTACGTGGGCATGAATTTCATTATTCCACGGCAACAGTCACAGAAAATTTAACTATTCACCAGCCATTTCAGAACGCAAAAGGACAGGCAGTGGAGACAGATTTGTATGAAAAACAAAACTGTTTAGCCTCTTATGTGCATACGTATTGGGGGGATAATAGTGCATGGTTAGAGTATTTACTCAATCATCAATCTTAAGTTTAGATTTTTCACACTCTCCTTACAGAGTGTATAATATAATTCTTTGTTACTTCCTGTTTTCCTTGCTGAGAATCATCATAATGCAAAAAAAATGGCTATATTTACATGCAATTGTTTGTCTACTTTTGCTACAAGCTGCCACGCTCTATGCAGAAGAATCTTTAACAATAAACTATCTCAGTACTGATCCTGCACGCTGTCAATCTTTGCATTGGTATTGCCCACAAGGCAGTGCTGCGATCATTGATACAAAAGGTTGTGGCTGTTACCAAACAGAAAAAACCTGTGATATAGATGATAAAAAACCAATGCCTTATTATGATAAACAAGCGGGCATTGTGTTGCACCCAGAAAAAAACCTGATTACACTCGCACCTGCTCAATGGCAAGTGAATGAAAACAGCACAATTCAATTTAAATCTTTTGCTTTACCAACAACGTGGGAAATACAGGATTATTTACCTGAAAGTTTAGCCAATGCCACCCAACAGCCTTTCCAGCATGATTGGGCACAGGGTTTATCTTATACACACCATGATGAAACGCAGCATCACCAGCTTGTGATTATTCCACGCATTGATGCACAACGTTTATATCAATTTAGCCTACTCTCCCCAAATTTAGAAAGCTACAATACCGCTTACCCTGATTTTTTAGCTCTAATTAAACACGCAAAATTAGCCCAAGTGGCTTTATATCAGCAAGAAGCTTGTACTGATACACCGCCAACTTGCTCCCAAGATCACATTGCCTTTCACACTGAACAAGGCTGTGGCTGTTATGTTTTTCCCTCTCACCCCTAAGTGGTAGGATGTGACCCAATAATGATTAAATTTAGTTTATTACTGATTAGTACTTTTTTAAGCTTTTCCTCTGTTCATGCAGCAACTGTCATTAAATGGCAAAATAAACAAAAAGGGGTACAAGAAGTGGTGATCAATGCCTCTTACGCCCGTTTACAACACAATGATTCAGAAGATTTTACCCTACTAGATCGCCAAGCAGATACCCTTTACCGTGTTGATCAGAAAAGACAATTGATTATTGAAACCAATATTACGGAAAAACGCGCCGAAGCGAAGAAAAATTACAGCCAATTACAAAAAGTAGATGCTTATTTAAAACCCAGTAAACAAGGGCAAACCATTGCACAGCAGGAAAGTCAGGCTTATACCATGCTGGTGGATATGTTTAGCTGTTCAGAAGAGTTTTTTTCTAAGCAAGCCTTAACGATTGAATACATGCCTATTTTTATTGAATTAATGACCATTATTAATGCCATTCAACATATTCAAATGCAAAAAATTCCTTTTATACATTTACACCCCTGTCAACTGGCGTATATGCATTTGCAAGAGGAATTTAAAACGCTGGGTGTTCCGATGAAAACTGTGTTAAAAAATGGGCAAGTACATCATGAACTACTGAGTATTAAAACCAAGCGTATTATCCCCCCTAGCTTTTTTAAACTGCCTAAGTATAAGAAAGTAACAGATAAAGCCATGAAAAAAGTACTTGAAAAAGAGCTTTCCCAACGTATACAGCACAGTATGCAATAATTTTACTCTCTTAAATATGAAGGCAGGACGCTTAATTTTTTCATGATAAAACTTTTACACGTGACACGTGAGCAGCAGGCAGATAAACGCTATGGTTTAGGGCGTAGTTTAGCCCCTTTGATTGATACTTTAACTAATCGTGGGCAAGAGGTAGGTTATATCTGTCAAGCTGATGCAGGAGAACAAGGGATTCAAGCCTTACGCCGTATACATCACTTTTTCTGCCCTTTATTACAGCGTATTGATCGTGATAGTGACATGATTGGTATTACATGGGGCATACTAGAGCGTTTAAACATGGGGCGTTTAGCTGCCAATGTTGCCGCACGAGAGGCTTATACTCACATTCATTGTCATGATCCAATTATCGCCGCAGGGTATCGCCGTTTTCAGCGTTTTTACCGCTGGCGACATAAAACAAAAATCAATACACCACGCTGGGGACTCACCGAACACGGCTTTGGGAGTTATACCCAAGCTTTTCATGAAGACGGGGCTGTATTAGGGCGGCGTATGATGCGCTGGCTGCGTAACTGGGAAGCTAAGATTTTATTAGCCGCTGATTGGGTGATTTCCCCCACTGATTATGGTCGGGAACAATTGGCGCGGGACTTAGCTGTATACCCCATCCCTGACACATGGCATACCGTGTATCATCCCCGTCCTGAATTTAACCAGTATACAAAAGCTGCTGCACGCCAACAGCTAGCATGGCAACCTGAACAACACTATATTATCGCGGTGGGACGCTTTGCTGCGCTGAAACAATTCCCCGCTTTGATTCAAGCTTGCGCCCATTTACAAGTGAATAATTGGCAACTGGTTTTTATCGGTGAAGGCGACCGTGCACCCTTGCAACAACTTGCTGAGCAATTAGGCATTGCAGATAAAATTCACTTTACTGTGACCGATGACATGGGACTGTATTATGCAGCGGCGGATATTTATGTCAGCTTAAGCACGACGGAATCTTTTGGGCTGGCAAATTTAGAAGCCCTTACCGCAGGACTGCCCAGTATTTGTACCTCAGTCGGTGGCGTGCCTGAAGTGCTTGGTAATGGCGCATGGTTGATTCCACGCCATAATTGTCGCGCCTTAGTACAAGCTTTGCATACATTATTAGGCAGTGCTGATATACGTCATCAATGGCAACAACAAGCCCTACATTGGTCACAAACATGGTTAGATAAAGAAGCGATTACCGATGTTTATCAAGCCGTTTATCACAAACAGCCTTTACCCAGTATTCACCGCCCCCCTGTTCCTTTACATACGAATTACCCTCAGTGGCAAGGTGATGTACAAACATGGGGAATTTGTCCCTTACCTAAAGCCTTGCCCCTGCCTGAAAAAGCAAAAATATTAGTCATTGCCCCCCATCCTGATGATGAAACTTTAGGCTGTGGCGGTACACTCGCCCTATTAGCACAACAACACTGTGACATTCATGTGCTGGTGGTCACCGATGGGGCACAAGGTGATCCTGAAAAAATCTGTGATGGGGATATTATCAGCCATCGTCAACAAGAAACCCGTAATGCATTAACCCTACTTGGGATTGATTCCGTTGAGTTTTTAACCGCCCCAGATGGCGCGTACAGTAATACAGTGGAATGGATGACTCACTATCATCGTTGCATGAATGAGATGCAACCTGATTGGATTTTTATCCCCTCGCCCCTAGATTATCACCGAGACCATGTGGCGATCAGTCTCGCATGGGCGGAAGCATGGCAACAAAATGCCCACCCTTCCCGCTTGTTTTTATATGAAACATGGGGCACATTACCCGCCACATGGGTGGTCGATATTACTAAGACTGTGGCACAAAAACAGGCGGCGATTGATGCCTATGGGGTGCCCTTACATTATTGTGATTACCGTGCTGCCTTAAGTGGGCTAACAAGGTATCGTAGTTTGTATTTAAATGACACGGGATGCTGTGACCATGCAGAAGCTTTTTATGAGCTATTGCCCGCACACAGCACAACCCAATTAACCCAATTATTTAACTTACGTGCACAGCAAGCCGACTGCTTGGCGCACTAAATACGGAGAATAGCACAGCTGTGGATGCAAGCCATTTTGATCAGTTACGTCACCATATTCAGCAACATTTAATCGGTCAACATCATCTTGTTGATAGTATGTTGATTTGTTTGCTTAGTAATGGGCATATGTTAGTGGAAGGGATGCCGGGATTAGCTAAAACCACGGCAATCAAAAGTTTATCAGGTGCAATTGAAGGAGATTTTCACCGTATTCAATTTACTCCTGATTTACTGCCTGCTGATTTAATCGGTACAGATATTTATCATCATGAACGGGGTGAATTTGAGTTTCGTCAAGGGCCTTTGTTTCATAATATTTTATTAGCTGATGAAATCAACCGTGCACCGCCTAAAGTACAATCTGCTTTATTAGAGTCAATGGGTGAACATCAAATCACGGTAGGACAAACTACGTATAAACTACCCGATTTATTTATGGTGTTAGCGACGCAAAACCCTGTGGAACATGAAGGGACTTATACTTTACCTGAAGCACAATTAGATCGCTTTTTATTACATGTACATGTTGATTACCCAACCCGAGAAGAAGAGCTGGCAATTTTAGCTTTAGCGGAAGGGGAAGCGGAAAATAAAAAGCCTGTTTTAGAAAGCCCTAAAATCAGCCAAGCGGATATTTTTGCAGCACGTGAAGCCGTCAATGCGGTGTATTTAGATGAAAAATTGAAAGCATATATTGTCGATTTAGTTCACGCAACGCGTGCTCCTGAGAAGTTTGATAAAGATTTGGGGCGTTGGCAACGTTTTGGCGCGTCCCCCCGTGCGACCTTAGCCTTAACCCGTTGCGCTCGCGCCTTAGCATGGTTGAAAGGGGATCAATATGTTTCTCCTGAGCATATCCAAGCTTTAGCGGAAGGCGTATTACGTCATCGTATTTTATTATCTTTTGAAGCGGAAGCTGAGGGGATCAATGCAAATATGTTTATTCAACGTTTATTAAGCGTTGTTGCTATTCCTTAAGTTAGATAATCTAAGGCATTCTTTCTTGAATGCCTTGGTATTTTTTAAACGTATTGATTAATGTGTGAATTATGTAGAAGGAATAGGAAGCGATTCTTTTGAAATAAGGGCTAAAATATTTTCATATTCTGGTGCATTTCCCCACAAATCAGCACTGTTATCACGAATGACTTCATGATCCAAAATTTCTTTAAGTTCACAAGTTAGGCGATTGAAGTGATACACATGTTCACCTAGTGCCATAGCATAACCCAGTTGTCTCATCCAAAAATCACGCCCTTCACGTGTTTGACAGCTATCACTTGCGATAATGTTATATATTTCTAGTAAATAGTTTTGAAAGATATCTTCAGCAATACCTGATGTGACTTTACGGTGTGATAGTACGGATGTTCTCCATAATAAAACTTGCGTAACAGGCTTTGTATTTAAGTGTATATCATCAAAAATAATACATTTTATATAGTAAACAATTTCTTCTGTGGTATCTGAAAGTAGAGCAAGCTGAAAGTTATTTTCATCAGTATCAACGCGAACAAAGCGATAAGAAGGAGGGAGAATAATTTTAGCCTGACGTGCAATATCAGAACTTTCAGCAGAGGCAAGTTCTCTATATTTAGATTTGTTTTCGGCTGTTTTATTTAGAAAATCTAAGTTCATATTAATCAGTAAATATGCTAAGTATATTTATAAATTTGGGTTTGTATAATAGCTATTGCTTCTAAAAAGGTATAAGTATCGTATTTTTCTATTGGTAAGCACCAAGGATCTTTATCAGTAAGATTAAGAATGTGGATAGAGTAAATACCTTTTAAATCAATTTCATTACCATAGTAACCAAGTTCAATAGAGATATTTGAGTGGTTATGATTAAAATGCATTAAATCTTCTCTAGGATGTATTAATCACCCCAAATTTAACAATGCATCACTGCCATTAAGTTAAGGCTTAAAAGCACTATTCCCCTCATTACAACGTTCTGCGTCCTCCCCTCTAAGCTGACACCGTGCTACTTTCAGCAAGATGACAGCGTCAGGGATGAGATTCTAGCACGGAGCGCGTGGAGTTAGATAATGCTTAACTTAATGGCAGTGAAGTGTTGTGTACAACGCCGCCACATTGTTATTATTAATATATATTTTTAGTAATCCCTCCAACTTTTGGTAAACTCCTTAACTCCCCCTCTTTTTTAAGGCTAGTAACAAATACTATGTGGCAAACTTTTTTACAAAAAAAATCCGTATATTATGGGTTGATTACTCTCTCTCTATGCATTTTTATTATTCACTTATTTCAACAAGCATGGGCAAGTGATGATGCTTACATTACTTTTCGTGTTATTGATAACTTTGTCAATGGCTACGGTTTACGGTGGAATGTAGCAGAGCGAGTACAAGCTTATACTAATACACTGTGGTTATTTTTACTGACCCCTTTTTATTTTTTCACCCATGAAATTTACTACACCCAATTTATTGTCTCCGTATCTCTAACAGTTGCCAGTATTTACTTAGTCACTACTCGCTTTACACAGAGCTACACTAATACGATTGCCATCCTTTTATTACTTTTTTTCTCTCAAGCATTTATTGATTTTTCTGTATCTGGTTTAGAAAATCCCCTTACGCATTTTCTATTAATTAGCTTTTTTATTGTTTATCTAAAAAATAAAGCCGCTATTTTACCTTTAGCATTACTTACCAGTGCTATTTTATTAAATCGTTTAGATACGATTTTATTAATTTTGCCTAGTTTAGCGGTAATGGCTTATTTTCATCATAAAAAACAAGATATCTTATTTTTTATCATTGGCTTACTTCCCTTTATCGCATGGGAACTCTTTTCACTTGTTTATTATGGCGCACTCTTTCCTAATACTGCCTATGCAAAATTAAATACAGGTATTGAAAGTGCTGAGCTTATTACACAGGGAATTATTTATGCTGTTCATGTAATAAAACATGATCCTGTCACCGCATTCACTATTTTAGCTGCTTTTTTACTACCTATTTTTCGTAAACAGTGGCAGCTTATTCCCCTTTCTATCGGGATTTTACTCTCAACCGTTTATATTATAAAAGTGGGGGGAGATTTTATGCAGGGGCGTTTCTTTTCACCTGCCTTTATTGTCGCCATTATTATTATTGCCGCTAGTCAATTTAATGTAAAAACAAAAATAAATACACTGCTTGCCTTAATAACAGCTGTCTTAATTTTTGCAGCTATTAATCTTTACCCGCCTATTTTATCTACAGAAGATTACTTTAATCGTGGTAAAACCCAAATTGCTAATGAAAAAGAATTTTATTATAAAAAAAGTGCCTTATATTTAAGCTATTTTTATTCTCCTGAGCGAAAAATTCGTTCTTACTGGGCAGAATTAGGCAAAGAAGCTTATGAGCGTGATGATGAAAAAACAGTGAATATTTTTTCAAATATGGGCTACCTTGGTTTTCATGCAAAACACAAAACCTTTATTATTGATTATTTATCTCTAACCAATGCTTTTTTAGCCCGATTACCTGCCACAGAAGGTTGGCGGATTGGGCATTTTTTACGTAACTTGCCTGAAGGTTATGTAGACAGTATCAAACAAGAAAAAAACCTATTAACTGATCCAGATTTATCTGCTTTATATGCTGATATTTTATTAGTCACACGCGCAGGGATATGGTCAGCAGAACGATGGCAAGCAATTTGGCGTTTAAATACAGGAGTTTATCAATTCTTGATTGCTAAGATTGGGGTGCAAAAAGTACAGCAAATCCTAAAACCAAATAGCTTATTACAAAAAGAGTACTTAGTGGCTCCTTATGTGCAATTTACAGATGGCTCTTTTCATCGTTTAGAATTAAAAATGACTGATTTTAGTCAATTTTTATTTAATATTCATAACAATAAAGTTGTAGAAGCTCCCAAAGAAGCAAAACAAGTTGCAGGCTTTTATGATCAAAAAGAAAGAAAGCTGGTATTAAATGCAGTGCAATATGGCACGGTGTACAAAATGCGTTTTCATCTTATCAATGATGAAAAAGGGGGGATGCAGTTTAAATTAACCCGTGCTAATTTAACTGAATAGGTCAAAATAAGCTAAACAATAGGGCATGGTGTCATGCCCTAGGATATTTTTTTAAACCCTATGCTGCTTCTTCTGCACGATTACTGGCATCTACAAAAAATTGATGGGTTAAAGTCATTTGTTCTTCGCTGCTTTCCACACGATTCACAATATTACGAAAAGCTGCGCCATTAGGCTGTCCTTTGCTATACCATGATAGGTGTTTACGCGCCATACGTACACCTGTATATTCACCATAGAAATTATACAGATTACGCATATGTCCTGTTAAAATCTCACAAACTTCCATTGGAGTCAGTTCAGGTAAATGCTCCCCAGTGGCTAAATAGTGATTAATTTCACGAAAAATCCAAGGTCGCCCTTGTGCAGCACGTCCAATCATGATCGCATCAGCTTGCGTGTAATCCAGTACAAACTTGGCTTTTTCAGGTGTGCGAATATCACCGTTGGCAATAATAGGAATCCCTGCTTGAGATTTGATTTCAGCAATCGTGTCATATTCTGCATCACCAGTATACCCACAAGCACGGGTACGCCCATGTACTGCTAAAGCTTGAATACCTGCATTTTCTGCAATACGTGCAATACTGACTCCATTGCGGTTTTCCTTATCCCACCCTGTACGGATTTTTAAGGTGACAGGAATATCCACCGCATTCACCACTGCATCTAAAATACGTGCTACTAAATCTTCATCTTTTAATAAAGCGGAGCCTGCCATCACATTACAAACTTTTTTTGCAGGACAGCCCATATTAATGTCAATAATCTGTGCCCCATTACGCATATTATGCAAAGCCGCTTCTGCCATCAACTCAGGATCAGAGCCTGCAATTTGTACTGAACGTGGTTCAATCTCTCCCTCATGATTAGCGCGGCGTTTGGTTTTTTCACTACCCCAGAGCAAAGAATTAGAAGATACCATTTCTGAAACTGCCATGCCTGCACCAAGTTGCTTACACAGTTGACGAAATGGGCGATCGGTAACACCTGCCATAGGTGCGACAACTAACGGATTGGGTAAGGTGTAAGAACCGATTTGCATAAGGGGGGTATATCTCTGTAATGACCAAAAACAAGCCCGCTATTATAAAGTAGTTTATTGTTTTATATCAAGCAATTGAGCAACTAAATGACTGGGTAGTTGGTAATCAATGCCTTTATCTTTACGGTGTAAGATAAAAGAGGGGTGTGTGGCAATAATATCAAATTGAATAATTTCTTCTGCTGTGTGCAAAGTGATCGCGGCAATGGCTGTAGGGGTGCCAAGTGTAGAACGGATACGCAAGGCTTGCATAATCTGCCATTGCTGTACGATATCATAGACTAATTTGCTGTTATTGCTTAATTTTCCAGTTTTATCATAATCCACTTTCCATGTTACACCTGTTTTACTTAATTGGTAATTAGGTGTTTGAATCAGGGTTAATTCCGTGGTTTCTTTAATAGGAAATAAGCTAGCAAATGCAGCACTGTCTGCGGTTAAAATATAATCTAAGCTGTCGGGGACAAGATATAAGCCTTCATTGTAATGCACATAACGCTGCCCTTCTCCCAATGGTGCAACATCCCCAAAATCAACACTTAAAATATTATTAATTTGCATAGAGATTAGTGGTGGCGCCAACTTTAAATCAGCAAACGGCAATTGGTTTAAATCGACATTTAGTTCAGTGTACTGCTGTGTATTTAAAATACCCAGTAATTTGCTCACATAAAAAGGGTTTGCAGGTAGCTTAAAAGGCTGTGTCACATACCATTGCCCCTGCTGTCTTGCTAGGGTAATGTTGGGCTGTTGTTCACGTAATAAACGAATATGATGCACTTCATTGGCAACAATATTTGTTAAGGGGGTAAAATGAATAGGGTGCTCAATATCAGGTTCATAAACACTGACTCCTAACAATAATGCAATTAAGGCTAAAATGCCCACATTCATCCACCAACCTTGTTGCATATTATACTTTCCTTCGTCGCGCCCAAACTAAAATGGCAATGAGTATAAAGATAAACGGTAAAATAATGAGGTATACCGCCCCCACTAAACCAGAAATAAAAGGCGGAAGCTGCAATTGGCGATCATGAGCAGGTTTTGCAGGAATATTTAATAAATGCTCTTCTTCTACTAGCCAATTCATCATATTTAAAGCTAAGTCTAAATTTCCACCATTATGTAAAAAGGTATTGCTGATAAAATCGCCATCCCCCAATAAAATTAAACGCTGCTGCTTGCCTTGATAGTCACGCTGCAAGCTATAAGCAAAAATAAGTGCCCCTGCAATATCTTCTATTTCATCAAACACAGGTTGATTATAAGGTTCACTGGTTTCTGACCATGCATGTTCAGCCGTCATTAATAGCGGTAATACTGACCATTCCTTAGAAGGTAACACATTTAAGCTGTAAGCCTGTGGGAATAAGGTGACATAGGAAAAATCTTTGGTAATAGGGTGTTCAGGGTAATCCGTTAAGCTCAACATACTGGCTTGTTGTTGTCCAAATTGAGGGTTTTTAGTGTCCACAATCATGCCTGAATTAACACTAAAGCCTAGTTGATTGGCAAGCGGAGCTAAACCTTGTAAAGGTTTTTTAGCATCTACCATCCACAGTAAATTCCCACCTTGATTCACATAGGCATGAATTTGCAATACTTCCTCAGGAAGTAGCTCGACTAATGGCGTTGCAATCACTAATGTATCAATGTTCTTAGGATTTAATTTCTGTTTGATTAAATCCAATGTTTGCACGGTAAACCCCCGTTGGGTTAACGCTTCCCCCCATAACCCCATATCATGATTGGCTTCCCCTTCAATCGCACGTTCTCCATGTCCTGTGAGAAAATAGACTTTATGGACACGGGAGCGGATAAGGCGTTGTAAGGCATAACTGATAGATTCTTCAGTTAAGCGTCGTACATGTTCAGCGCGTTGTTGATAGTGAATCACTAACTCACCATTAATTTGAATCCCTAAGGCACGAGTTTGCGTGGGGACTGTATAGGGATCAATAAAGCGCAGATGAATATTTTTTTTATACCGTTGATAACGGGTCATCATATTGCTAATCGCATCACGAATATTGTCATCATTACTGGCATAAGCAGTGATTTCTAAAGGCTCTTCTAATTGGCTTAATAATTTTATACTCACCTCAGACAAGGTATAACGCTGATTATGGGTCACATCCCATTGCTGGCGGTGTTTCATACTCAAGTGCGCGCTAACAATAAATAATACAGTGAGTAATAGGATAAAAAAAATAGATTGAATTCGCAGTGTACGAGCAGTCATTTTCATCATTCCTCCTTATTAATGAAAACGTTCTGCATATAAACGTTGAATGGTTAAGCCTAAGAAAAAAATCATCATAAAGAAAAAATATAAAATATCATCACTATAGATACGCCCTTGTAATAAAGGCTGATAGTGGTTGGTCATGGATAAATAACTAAATAAAATATTGTGTTGTGCAGTTTGCCCTGCCCAATCAATCACCCATAAGACTAATAAGCTGGCAAAAGTAAACATGGCGGCAATAATAGGTGAATGGGTGAGGCTGGAGATATATATCCCAATAGCACAAAATGCGCCCATCAATAAGATTAATGCCATCATACAACTGAGTAACTGTCCCATATCAAGTTGCCCACCAATCAGTAATGACAAAGGCATTAAGCTAATGACTAAAGAAAGTAGAATAAAAAAGATCCATAAAGCAAAGAATTTACCTAATACAATATGATAACGGGGAATGGGGGCGGCAAATAATAAAGCTAAGGTTTTTTGTTGACGTTCTTCACTAAAACTCCGCATGGTGAGTAAAGGCGCGACTAATAGTAATAATAACGCTGCCCATGAATATACATGATTAACAATTAATTCGGTGATGCCAAAACTACTGGCAACTTCAGCTAATTGGCTTTGTACGTCTGCTTGAGAAATCAAATTAACACGGATGGCAAACACTAAAGCAATTAAAAATTGTACCACCGCAAACACTGACCATGCTAAAGGGGATAAAAATAAACTGCGTAATTCACGTAAAGCAATAAGTTTCATTTTTTCTTTTACTGGGTTTTATCTGCACAAGTCACATTGATAAAAAGCTGTTCTAAATTACCTTGTTCAGGAATCAAGGCAAATAGCCCCCATTGTTGTTGTTGGGCATGATGAAGTAATTTTTCAGTAATAGCGGTATTTTGGGTTGCATAATGAATACGCAGGTAATTATTGGGTAAGGTGTCTATTTTGACCGCGCCTGTGAGCTGCATGAGTTTTTCTTGATCAGGGGGTGTTTTTAAGCCAACTTTTATACTACTGATAGGTGAATGTTGCTGTAACTCATCCATAGACAATTGCACTTGCAATTTTCCTGCATGAATAATCTGCACATCGGTACATAAGCTTTGCACTTCAGGCAAAATATGAGTAGAGATAATCACACTATGTGCCTGCCCTAATTGCTGAATTAAGTCACGAATTTCTTTAATTTGTAATGGATCAAGCCCAACCGTTGGCTCATCTAAAATTAACACTTCAGGCGCGTGTAAAATAGCTTGTGCAATGCCTACGCGTTGTTGGTAACCTTTGGATAAATGCATGATCAAGCGTCGCGCCACCGCTGTTAAGCCACACATATCTAAGGCATGATCAACCGCTTGTTTGCAGGTTTTACCTGATAAACCATGTAATTGTGCACAAAAATTTAAAAATTCATTCACCCGCATATCTTGATAAAGCGGGGGATTTTCAGGTAAATAACCAATGGCTGATTTAGCTGCCACAGGGTGAGTTAATAAGTTATGTCCTGCAATATTGATTGCACCGTGTGACGGAGCCAATGTCCCCGCAAGCATTTGCATGGTAGTTGATTTTCCTGCGCCATTAGCACCTAAAAATCCCACTATTTGCCCACGTTGTATGGTAAAACTAATGGCATCTACCGCACAGAATTTACCATAATAGCGGGATAAATTATTAACAGAAACTAAGGTATTCATATCATAACGATGCTCTTGTCATAGTTAGCATGTAAAAGATTTAATCAGCAGAAAAGCATTATAGTGTGTTGTATGAAAATGTGGAAAATTTTCCCTGTTTTTTAGTTTAAATTGTTTGTCATCGACTATAGATAAAAAGCTGAAAAGGCAAAAAATTGATAGATTCGCTGTTTCTTTTTTCTACAACACCGTACACTAAATTGGGCAATATAAATTGCCTATCAGCTAAAAACCCGCTATGTTTGAACATAGGCGATCGCTTTTGGCGAACGATACAGAATAATGACCACAGCAATCTGTTCTTAATGATCAGTGGAGGATTTTACAGATGAAATTATTTAACCCACGCCTAATGGCACCTGTTTTACTTGCAACCGCAGTATGTGCCACCAGCGCACAGGCTGAAGATAAATTTGTCACCATTGGGACAGGTGGACAAACGGGTGTTTATTACGTTGTCGGGCAATCCGTATGTAAATTAGTCAACCGTGGGCAAAAAGAGCACGGGATTAAATGTACTGCCCCGTCTACAGGTGGCTCAGTCGCAAACTTAAACGCCATTCGTGCAGGTGGACAGGATATGGGGGTTGCACAATCTGATTGGCAATACCATGCCTATAATGGTACGAACAAATTTAAAGATGCAGGCGCAAATAAAAATTTACGTGCTGTATTCTCTGCACATGGTGAGCCGTTTACCGTGGTTGCACGTAAAGACAGTGGTATTAAAACTTTTGATGATTTAAAAGGTAAACGTGTCAATATTGGTAACCCAGGGTCTGGACAACGTGGCACCATGGAAGTGGTAATGGCAGCTAAAGGCTGGGATAAAAGTGTCTTTAAATTAGCCTCTGAATTAAAATCTTCAGAACAAGCCAGTGCCTTATGTGATAACAAAGTGGATGCGATTATTTTCTCCGCAGGACACCCAAATGGTTCAATTAAAGAAGCCACTACTGCATGTGATGCCAATTTAATTCCTGTAACAGGAAAAGAAGTGGAGAAACTAATTAATGAAAACAGCTATTATGCCAAAGCAGTAATTCCAGCGGGTATGTACCGTGGTACAGAAGGTGATGTGGATACATTTGGTGTAGGGGCTACTTTTGTTTCCTCTACTAATACAGATGCTGATACCATTTATGCCATCACCAAAGCTGTATTTGATAACTTTGATCGTTTCAAAAAATTACACCCTGCGTTTGCTAACTTAAAACCAGAAAACATGATTAAAGACAACTTAAGTGCACCATTACATGATGGCGCAGCACGCTTTTACACTGAAAAAGGTTGGTTAAAAGCAGCAAAATAAGTCCATTTCTTTATAAATGGCTGCAATAAAAAGCTAAAAAGGCGCGATTATTCGCGCCTTTTTTATTTCCCTTTTCTTTACGTTATACACTGTGTATTTTTTATTTGTAAATTTTGTAGATAAAACAATAATACACATTAAAGCTGTAATGACCTGTATTTAGATAACATAAACAAAAATAAATAAACCTAGCCACACCACATCAACAAAATGCCAATACCATGCAACCGCTTCAAAAGCAAAATGCCCTTTGGCAGAAAAATGCCCTGTCATAGAACGTAGCAATATAACAACTAGCATTAACACTCCAAGGCTAACATGAAAGCCATGAAACCCTGTTAACATATAAAAAGTAGAGCCATAAATCCCTGATTGAAGGGTTAGATTTAACTCCTCCATGGCATGACCATATTCATAGACTTGAAAGCCCATAAATACCACACCTAATAAAACAGTAGCAAATAAACCAAGTATTAATTGCCCACGTTTATTGGCTATTAAGCCCCAATGTGCCCAAGTAATAGTCACACCACTGGCTAATAAAATAGCGGTATTTAAAGCAGGAATTCCCCACGCGCCGACAGTCGCACGTGGGATATCAAAGGCGGCACCTGTTAAACTGGCTTCATCCGCAGGTAAGCGCATCAATGGCCAGTTGTAATCAAAATATGGCCATAATATTTGTTGTGTTAGGGCTTCACTGCCTGCCCCCCCTAACCATGGTACAGATAATACTCGCGCATAAAACAAAGCACCAAAAAATGCTGCAAAAAACATCACTTCTGAAAAAATAAACCAGCTCATTCCCCAACGAAAAGAGCGATCCACTTGGGCATTATAGCAACCGTATACACTTTCATGAATCACATCACGAAACCAAAAAAATAGCATTATAAATAATAAAAATCCCCCTACTATTAAGAATAGAGAGGCATGAGATTGTGTATTTAATAAGGCACCAAAACCAATAGCAAGACAAAATAAGGCAACCGAGCCTACCAATGGCCACGGGCTACCATGCGGAATATAATAAACATCAGTCGGGGAAGAAGGGGAAGAATGCGACATACGATAAACCTCCTTGATGAGGAAAATGTACTATGCCTTACGCCTCATCAGTCGAGCCTGCACGATAAAAAAAGGTGTAAGCTAAGGTGACTGTAGAAACATTTTCAGGCAAATCATTATCAATGATAAAACGAATTGGCATTTGCTTTTCCTCTCCTGCATTTAATTGCTGTTGAGTAAAACAAAAGCATTCTGTTTTATTAAAATAGGTCGCTGCCCGTGAAGGGGCAACACTGGGGACAGCTTGTCCTATAATGGAATGAGGGGCTGTATTTTTGGCAGTATAATGGGTGGTATAAAATGTCCCTGTTGAGACCTGCATACGTTGTTGAGCAGGCTGAAATACCCACGGTAAGTTTTGATTAAGGGTGGCAACAAATTCAACGGTGACAACACGGGAGGAGGTATTTTCTGATAAGGAGAGATGGGCTGCACTGACACGCCCCGTTTTACCATTTAAACCTGTGATCTCACAAAATATGTCATATAAAGGCACTAATGCATAACCAAAGCCAAACATCAGTATGACAACAAGTAGTAAACGCCTGACAAGGCGAGGGGTATTAGAGCTTGCTGTATTCATGACTGTTGCCATGTAAAATAAAGGCTAAGACAGTAAAAAAGGATGGCAGAACAGGCAAGTAATAAGGCGGTACGCGTATTTTTCTGTAGTTTATAGGGGGGCAATAAAGACATATGCATCTCCTGTGTAAACGGTTGTTATGTGGAGAGTAAACAAAGTTTACTCTCCAATTATTACACAAACCTTATACGTACAGTGTATGCAAAAATTCTAATTTTTCCTGTGTATTTTATTCAGAAACTAATGTTTCTTGTGGGTTTGGTGCAGCAGCTAAGATTTCAGGGGTTGCTTGATCTGCGTATTGTTTGAAGTTTTCGACAAACATACCTGCTAATTTACGTGCTTGTGCATCATAAGCATTTTTATCTTCCCATGTATTACGCGGATTCAGTACATCCTGTGGGACATCTGGGCATTCTGTAGGGACATGTAAACCAAAGAATGGCTCTTGTACAGTTGGGACATCTTGTAAACGCCCATCTAATACTGCATTCACCATTGCACGAGTATGTGCAATTGCCATGCGTTTTCCAATACCATATGCACCGCCTGTCCAGCCTGTATTAATCAGCCACACATTGACATTGTATTTTTCTAAACGCTCGCCTAATAGTTCAGCATAACGTTGTGGGTGCAATGGCATAAATGGCGCACCATAACAGGCACTAAAGTTAGGAGAGGGCTCTGTCACACCACGCTCTGTACCTGCCACTTTTGCAGTGTAACCAGAGAGGAAGTGATACATGGCTTGCTCAGTGGTGAGTTTGGAGACAGGCGGTAATACACCAAAGGCATCAGCAGACAGGAAAATCACATTTTTAGGTAAACCACCAACGCCATCACGTGTCGCATTCGGAATATGGGAAATAGGGTATGAACCACGGGTATTTTCTGTAAAAGTATTATCAAATAAATCGACACGGCGGGTTGCAGCATCCATGGCGACATTTTCTAAAATACTCCCAAAACGGCGGGTTGTTTGGTAAATTTCAGGCTCCGCTTCAGCAGAAAGATTAATTAATTTTGCGTAACAGCCACCTTCAAAGTTAAATACACCTTGATGACTCCAACCATGTTCATCATCACCAATTAATACACGTGATTGATCGGCGGATAAAGTAGTTTTTCCTGTCCCACTAAGCCCAAAAAATAAGGCTGTTTCACCATCTTCACCAATGTTTGCAGAGCAATGCATGGGTAATACATCACGAAATGGCATGAGGTAATTCATGACACTGAAGATCGATTTTTTAATCTCTCCTGCGTAACTGGTGCCTCCAATTAATACCATCCGTTTTTTAAAGTTAACGATGATAAAAGTTTCTGAATTGGTGCCATCAATGGCAGGCACAGCATGAAAACGTGGGGCGTTAATCACGGTAAATTCAGGCACATGATCAACTAACTCTTCTTGGCTAGCTTGGATAAACATATTGCGTGCAAATAAGCTGTGCCATGCATGTTGAGTGATCACTCGTACTGGTAAACGATACTCTTTATCTGCCCCTGCAAAACAATCTTGTACAAACACATCTTGGGTTTGTAGTTGTAACATCATGCGTTTATGAATGTTATCAAATTGCGCTTCAGAAATAGGGCGGTTTACTTTTCCCCACCAAATATTCTTTGCTGTCTCATCTTCTTCTACCACAAATTTATCGTTAGCAGAACGCCCTGTATGATGCCCTGTACGTACAACTAAAGGACCTAAGTGAGCCAGTGTCCCCTCACTACGTTTGATAATTTGTTCATATAATTGTGAGGTGGTTAAATTCCAGTACACATCATTTAAATTTTCTAAACCATGATTTTCCAAACCATGAGCACTGTGTACTCTCATATCCGTATCTCGCATATAATCCTCCTAAGACTATTTAATAGTTTGTTTTAGCTGCACTTTATTATCAATGCAACAAATAAATTAAGCTTATTTATAAGATATATTCCACATTTTTTTCTTTTTATAGGTATAAGAGTATATCTGTGTATCCTATTTTCATCACAAAAGCCTAAGCAGTGCTTAATGGATAAATAAGTTATCATAGATTAATATTTATTGTATATTATCTATGTGATAGCAGTGTATAAAAAGCTGTATTTTATATGCTATATAGCTGTATAAATATGTGTTAAGAAGTATAGATGGAAAAATAATAAAATTCATTAAAAATAGTTTTTAATTAAAATAGATTATTTTCTACCTTATATTTCAGATTAAACTTTAACATCATTTATTTATATTGATATAAATAAATGATTAATAGTGTATTTTAATTATATTTTGTTATTTTTATCACTAGCTGAATATTAAAAATAAGTATCCATTATTTTTTACATATATGAACTATAATTTCTATATAAAAGCATGTAATGCATATATTATATTTAAAATAGATAGTATTCTCTATTCACCTACTCAAGTAATAAAAAAGCAGTCTATAAAATGATTCTATTCCAATATAGATAGTAAATTAATGTAATGCTTGTTATATTTAAATACTTTAAAAAATATAGGTTTTATACAAATAACATTAAAATAGAATTAAAATTTAATATGCTTTTTTTAAAATCAAGTAAACCACTCTATTAATTAATATGTTTTATAAAATAGAGGTGATAAGCTTAAAGTTTAACAAAAATGTATTATCATGTTTAATTACAGTAACAACATCAACTATTTATTCTAAAATAATAATTGAATTTAGTGCATTGAGACGCTATATATTATTATTAGTAAATTTATTTTAATTTTGGAGGCTTATACATGAGTACACCTGACGACGACATGCCCTCACCTTTGCTATTTACTGACAGTGCTGCATTTAAAGTACAAACGCTGATTGAAGAAGAAAAAAACGACGCATTGATGTTACGTGTGTTTGTTCAAGGCGGTGGCTGCTCTGGTTTCCAATATGGTTTCACTTTTGATGAAAGTGTTCAAGACGGTGATACTGTTGTTGAAAATCAAGGTGTTAAACTACTGATTGACCCAATGAGCTACCAGTATTTAGTTGGGGCAGAAATTGATTATGTTGAAAATTTAGAAGGCTCACAATTTGTGATTCGTAATCCAAATGCGACCACAACATGTGGTTGTGGCTCTTCTTTTACAACCTAATCTAATCACTAATCAATATGCTATTTTATTACATTCCCACCTAGTCAAGTCATAAGTAAGTGGGAATGTAATAACACCTTTAACTAATTATCTACTTATTTATCTTCACTTACAGCAAGTGGAATAGGCGTAGATAAAACAGTTTTATAATCATCATCTGTCCAGCCATCTGTGCCTTCTCTATACCAGTAAATCTGTGTATAGCCTAAACGAGCAGCTCGTTTGCACGCATTCCATGACATCCAGCAATCTGCAATACAATAAAAAACAATGGGATAATCTTTATTACCTTGTGTTAAACGATGCAGATTTTCAGTAAAATATTGCTTTATTTGTACTGAAATTTCACCATAGCCTACATTCGGTAACCATACACTATTAGGTAAATTATAACGGGGTGTACTGACTAACCATTCTCCGCCAAAATCTAACATTTCAGGGCGATAGGGAATGGCTAATACATCAATTAAAACAGGTTTTCCCTTATTAATTAATTGTCGTACTTCAGCTGTATTAACCGTGATTGCCCCTTCTACATGTTGAGGTGTAGGCGCACGATAGCGTTGCATACGATAATTATCAGGTATGTTAACCGCCCATGTATGGCTGATACAGCTCAATGATAAAAGAAGAATCAGCCAACTATTTTTCATGGCTAAACTGTAACACTTCTTGTTCTAAACGCGGGTATAAATGCACCACAGAACGTTGAAATTCTTTTTTAATTAAGGCGATCTGACGAAGATTTTCAGGAATTTCAATTTGCATCACTTCCCCCATTGCTAAGCCTTTTTGAGCACTGTCTTCTAAAGTTTTTTCTAACCAACGTAAATAACTTTCTGTTTGTTCAATACCACGTTTATCAGAGAGCAGTTCTCCATGTCCCAATACCATGACTTTAAATGGGAGTGTTTTTAAAAATTCTAAACTTTTTAACCACCCTTTAATATCTGCATGAGGGGTTGTTAAAGCACGTTGATAAAACACTAAATCTCCAACAAATAAAACACCTGTTGTTTTATCAAACAGTGCAAGATCTTTTTCTGTATGCCCTTGTAAAGCATACACACTAAAATCATGCTGCCCTAAACTAAAATCTTTTTCAGATAACGCTTTAGTAGGTAAAACAGGTTCAGTACCTCGCATCCAATCTCCTACTAAACGATACATATTATCAGTAAAACCTTCACCTTCTTGTTTGATGCCTTTAATCGTATCAGGTAATGCAAAAATATCGATATCTTCAAATGCCCCATTACCTAAAAAATGATCAGGATGGTGATGGGTATTAATTACACGAATAATAGGACGATTAGTGACTTTTTTAATCATTTCTCGCATGGCTTGACCATAACGTAATGAACTCCCCGTATCCAGCACTAAGACCCCTGATTTGGTGACCACAAAAGCGGTATTCACCACATTCCCCCCATTTTTAAGGGTAAAATCTTCTGATTTACCTAATAAAATGTAAGTATCTAAAGCAATTTGTACAGGCTTTAAATTATAATTTAACTTGGCAGCCTGTGCTGAAAAGAAACTACCACAGAGGCAGAAAATGAATAAAATTCTCACGGTTTTAACTCCACGGCAAAGTCATTGCCATTATTATCAATTCCTGTTATAGCTAGCTGTGTAGAAGAAAGAGGGATATTGAGTGTAAAAATAGGATTTTCACTAACAGGTTCTTGCGGGTGAATTTCAGCTAACAAAGTATTCTCTTTCCCCCATAATTGTATCTGTTCTAAATGAAAAACAGGAATACCTGTTGCTAATCCTGTATCCATAGGATGAATAATTTGAAAACGCAATCGTTGTTCCGTTTCTCTTTTCCAAATACCTGCGGATACCTCATTTAAATGATCTTCCCATGAAGCATTAGCTTGGCTTAAACTTGGTAAGGTACATCCGCCCCCCGCAGCATCCACCCATACCCCATTAACATGCCATCCTTCCTTGGTACGTACAGCTGCCCGAATTGGGGTTGCCTGCTGAATTTTAACCCTAAAAGCAATAAATGGCTGGGATTTTTTAGGGTAAAAGCTTAATATTTTAGGTAATGGATTAAAATCAGCAAAAACTAAAATCTCTTCAACCCCTTTATCTACCAATGAGCGAGCATCAACGATAACAGGAACTTGTAAGGAATCTTCAGCATCTTGAGGAGAAAAAACTTGAATAGTTTTATCAAACTGGACAGGGTGTTTCTGTAAAAAAAGGCTATACATGGTTTCCCATTGTACAGACTTCAAGGGATCAACAGGGGGGGTTGCATAGGCAAAACTAATAAGTCCACCCCACAACACCAGAATACGTAAGTAATACATGGTTGTGCCTCCTTTGGCGATTTGAACAATAATTTTATGCCTGATTTTTAATTTTATTTTTGACAGATAGAGGGGAAATATTAACCTATATAAGAGATAGAGTGTGGCATAAAAGAGAAAAAAATAACTGATACTGTTCCCACATAAATTTTTGTGAAAACACTACCAGTTAATAGCTTTACTAGAAATTAAGATTACGGTTTATTTAAGGTAACATGATAACGTTGAAATATTTTTTCAACCGTTCCATCTGCTATCATGGCATTAAGATGCGTTTCCACCTCTTTAGCTAAAGCAGTATACTCTGCTTTGACAGCCACACCGACATCCCAATGTGCTCGAAATTGAGCACGTGGAATAGCAGAAACGGCATAGTTTGCCTTATCTTCAGCTAAAAGCCCTTCAATTTGTCCCTGTGTACCAAGTACGGCAGGAATTTTACCTGCTTGTAATGAGGTGATCGCCTCTTCAAAAGGCAGAAAATGGCGTACATTTTCACGTAAACGTCCACCTAAGGTACTGGTTAAAAAAGTGGATGCCATACTATCTAATTCTGTCCCAACAGTATGATTAGCTAAGATTGCTAAGCTCGTTAAATTGGGGATTCTTTTTGTATTATGAACAAAAACTAACTGTTCACGATAATAGGGGCTAAAAATTTTAACCTGATCATTGTCAGCAGCAAACGCAGGGGTAACAGGTACATGAAACATGACATCAGCAGTACCACCACCTAAATAATGCCCTTTCCAAATCGCATTACGTAGATCATCTTCCATGGATTCATCAGCACTGATCAGCATCCGTTCCATACTGACCCCCATGCGTTTTGCTAAAGCTTCGCCCATTTCAATTTCTATACCGACAATTTTATTGTCTTTTTTAAATGCATAGGGGGCGAAGTCTTTATAAATGGCAACCCGTAAGCTGCCTTTTTCTTGAATTTTTTCTAGACTGGCCGCCCAAGCTGTATTCAATAGAAAACAGCTGCAGGCAACCATCATGATAAAGCGTGTTAACATAATGATACCGCCTTATTTATGTTTAGTCCTTAGGAACTGTTATAACCCAAGCACGAATCGCCCATAAGGCTTCTTGGCTTAAGTAATCAGCCATACGAGGCATGTAGGTAATACCGTTACGGATAGCACCTTCACGTACACGGTAAGCAAACCATTCATCCCCTTCCTCATCATCAGGTAAGTTACGTAAATCAGGTGCAATTCCACCTGATATAGCCCCTAAACCGTGGCAGCGTGCACAGTTTTGATTGTAAGCAGATTTACCCACTTCAATGGCTTTTTTATTATCTTTATAGGGGTTTTCATCAACCCACTCTTCACCTAATGGCTCTAAATCTTTGACATCGACTGCTTGTGGGCTCACATCACCGTGGGCGGCAACAACTAAAGGAAATAATAATCCAACTAAAACTAAAAATTTTATTTTCATTGTGTCTCTCTCTACTAATGTCTGATGGTTTTGTGCTATTACATAGACACCCCCCCTCTCCAAATCATTGCTGGCATATAAAACAGTGACTGATTGAAAAGAGGAGGTGAAAAGATAATATTACTATATTATTATCTTCTAAAGAAGAATTATAGGAATGTTATTTTTGTAAACTGTGGACTATGCCCCTTTCTTAGGCAATTTGAAGACCCACATTGTTCCACCTTGGTTAAGTGTTTTAATACGTTTGGCGACTTCACCCCCCCATAAAGGTACAGCACCCCCCCAACCTGATGGGACAGCAATGTATTGTTCACCATTGTCTTCCCATGTGATGGGACAACCGACAACACCAGAACCAGTTTGGAATTTCCATAACTCTTCACCTGTTTTATCATCAAAGGCTTTTAAGTACCCTTCAGGTGTTCCAGTAAAGACTAAGCCGCCTTTAGTTGCTAGCACTCCACCCCATAAAGGTGCATTGTTTTTGTGTTCCCATACGATTTTACCTGTTTTAGGGTCAACCGCACGTAATACACCAATGTGACCTTCATGAGTCGGTTTGATTGTGAAACCAGCCCCTAAGTAAGCTGCCCCTTTTTTGTACGTAATGGGCTCATTCCAAATATCCATTCCCCAATCATTACTTGGGACATAGAATAATTCAGTATTTTGGCTGTATGCCATCGGCATCCAGTTTTTACCGCCTAAGAAAGAAGGAATAGAGAATACAGATTTCCCTTTTTTGCCATCTTCAGAAGCACTTGGATCTCCTGGACGAACACCTGTTTCAATAGGACGACCTGTTTCTAAATCAATCCCTGTTGCCCAAGTTAACCCAGGGACAAATGGGTCAGCTGATAATAATTTACCATTTGTACGATCAAGTACGTAGAAGAACCCATTACGGTCAGCTTTAGCCCCTGCTTTAATGACTTTACCGTCTTTTTCCATATCAAAAGAGATAAACTCATTTACCCCATCAAAATCCCAACTGTCATTAGGTGTATTTTGGTAGTGCCATACAATTTTCCCGTTATCAGGGTTAATTGCAACAGTGGATGCTGTGTATAAGTTATCACCAGGGCGGTTATGTGAATTCCATGGTGCAGGGTTACCTGTACCGAAGAAGAGCAAGTCTGTATCAGGGTCATAGGTTCCCCCTAACCATGTTGCACCCCCACCGTACTTCCACATGTCACCTGTCCATGTTTTATTCAGTTCCCCAGTCATCCCATTGGCTTCACAATTTTTTGCAAAATCTTTATAGGCTTTTTTACCTTTACAGTTTTTGTACCCTGTATGTCCTTCAATCACAGGACGTGTCCAAGCAAGTTTACCTGTTTTTGCATCACGGGCTTCTACACGACCGACGATACCAAATTCACCCCCTGACACCCCTGTAATCACCAAACCTTTTACAATGATAGGGGCCGCAGTTAAAGAATACCCTGCTTTATAATCATCAACACGGGCTTTCCATACACGCTTCCCTGTCTCTTGATCTAAGGCTACAATTTCAGCATTTAAGGTCGCAAAAATAACTAAATTATCGTATAAGGCAGCTCCACGGTTCACCACATCACAGCAAGGTAAGATACCATCAGGTAAGCGGTGATCGTACTGCCATAACTCTTCCCCTGTTTTTACATCAATCGCAAATAAACGAGAGTAAGAAGCGGTAACAAACATTTTACCGTTATGAACAAGTGGTTGTGCTTCTTGTCCACGTTGTTTCTCATCACCATAAGAAAATGCCCAAATAGGTGTTAAGCCTTTTACATTCTCTTTATTTAAGATTTCTAATGGGCTGTAACGTTGTGCACGTAAACCCATCCCATAACTGACCACACTGGTTGTTGTCGCTTGGTCAGCAAGGATATCTGCATCAGTGACTCCTTTGGCTAACACAGCACTTGGCGCACTACTTACCGCACATGCAACAAGTATAGAACTCATTTTATGGCGTAAAAGAGAGTTGATTTTCGTTTTTATCACGCGTTTTATCTCCTAATTGCTATTATTATTAACTGTCCAGCACCCGAAAATTAAGGACACCCTGACAACGCAAGATGGATGCCAAGTGAAAAAAAAGACACGGAAACCGTGACAGTCATTGAAAATAGTAGAAAAAAAAAAGCCACTACACAATGTAAATCACAAATTATTTTTTTTAGATAAGCGTTTCATTTGTGAAACAACTGTGTATGAATAATTACAGTATGTAACAGGAGTGGGACGGGGATAAAACACAATAAAATGAATAAGCTATTTTTGCATGACAAATGCTGCAGAATGCTGTTATTAGAGTAGATTGCATCATCATAATCAAATCAAAATAAACTGTATTTGACCTATAACAAATATCATTCAGCAAGCATGATTAAAAATTATAAATCTTTGTTATATAAACAACTATATTAATTGAATAATGCTTTTTATTTTGGTATGGCATAGTCTTTGCGATGATAGGCAGGACGATTATTAAAATGACAAATTAAATACGCCAGCTTTTAGTGTTGCTACGCCTCAACAGTAAAAGATTATAACGATAAACTAAGGGAGTTCTTGCATGTCTAGCAAGAGTGTACTGAAAAAAAGTATTCAATATGCAGTCGGTTGCGCCTGTGCCATCGCTTTAGCACCTGCCAGTGCTGAAGTGATTGTTGGGGGTAACAACGGTTGGGAAGTCAGTTTTGACGGAAGTGTAAACGGCTTTGTAGTAAACGAAAGTCAAGACTCCACACCTGCTAATACAGTTGGTGGAAACCTTGCAGATAACCAAGACAGCACACGTATTAGAACAGGATTACTACCTGCTGTATTTGGTTTTAACGTACGTTCACCTATCGTAGATGGTTTACGCGGTAGTGCTCGAATTGGTATGTACCCACAAATTCAAAACTCCAACACAAAAAACCAATTTGGTTCACAAATTGATTTACGTGAAGCCTACTTTAAAGTCGAAGGGAACTTTGGTGAAGTTCAAGTCGGACGTTCTTTAAGTATTTTCCAAGCGAAAAACCTATTAACTGACATGACCTTATTCGGTGTCGGTGTGCAAGGTGGTGTGAAAGGGGGCGGTACAACATTAGGACGTATCGGTTACGGTTACATTTACGCTAACTTTAACGCCAACATTCGTTACACCACCCCTAATTATGATGGTTTCCAAGCCACCGCAGGGATTTTTGATCCTAGCCAAATTAAAGGTGATGTAGCGGCAACAGAAACTGATACCCCACGCTTTGAAGCTGAAGTATCCTACGCTAAACAGTTAGGTGCTGGTAAGTTTCAAACTTGGTTAAGTGGTATGAGCCAAAGTGCTGAAACCACTGATGGTAACAGTGTTCGCGCCAGTGGTGTGGCATACGGTGTTCAATACAGCATGGACATGGGCTTAGACTTATTAGCATCAGGTTACACAGGGAAAGCCTTAGGCTCAACCTTAATGCTTGATACTGATTCTTTAGATAGCTTAGGTGAAGAACGTGATAACGACGGCTTCATTCTACAAGCTGCTTACACTTTCAACGGCAAAACTAAAGTTGGTTTAAGCTACGGTGAAAGTAATGCTGATGAAACCAGTGCTGATAGAAGTGTTCGTTTAAGTTCAGGTAGTCGCCAAATTGCAGCACAAAGCTCTGTGACCTTTGGTGTATACCATGATGTTAACAAATGGTTAAAAATTGCGGCTGAATACAGTCGTGTGAAAAATGAATGGCACGGCGAAGGTAACGACCAAGAAGCCGATGTTATTTCTTTAGGTGGTTTCTTTCTCTGGTAAAAACGAAGGCGTGTTAGGTGCGTCGGCCTGATCTGGCGCACCCTTTTTTATAACACACTTCTATAAGAAATTTTGCAGCGTTATTTTCTATCATTTTTTACAGAAATTAACTATGCTATGTAAATCGAACCGCAGCCTACAAAGCTGCGGTTTTTTTGTATATAAAAGATTAAAGATATAAAAAGGAAGGAGGGCAACATGACACGTTTTATTAGCTGCATGTTTATCGTATTATTTTTTAACCTCAGTGCTCACGCCAGTAATTTATGGCATTTTAAAAATGAGCAATACATCCGTATTGATAGCAGTTCACATGCTAATAATAACCACCCTTTCACTCTCAGCACAGAGCAGTTACAGCATTTATTAAGTAGTGTATATGTGATGGAAAATGATGACACAGTACGGGTTTTTACCTTAGCTGAAGTGGAACATCTTGCCCCGTATTTACACAAAGGCTTAAGCCAAGCCTCTAGCCAGCAAGATATTAGTTTTGCTTTAGTGGGCATGCATCAAGGGTCTTTAGCAAGAGAAAACCGTCTTTCTAGTGGGCGGGTATTTATTCAAGATAATAAGTTAAATTTATTATTTAACCGTATTCATGAAAAAATTGATTTTTCATTAGATCGTCGTTTACACCCTATTTTACCTGCACAACGTCAGCAAAAGTTAGCTGTAGATTGGACATTAACCGCTGAAGCAGGGCAAGAGCTTGTTAATCAGCGTCAAGACTGGATTGCTATTGATATTGAAACTGTTTTAAAACAGCCTAAGTTGTCTACTGTGACCCATGCACGCCAGCAACAAGAAATTAGTTCTAACTTACAAAATGAGCAACAAAATCTACAGCAGCAAGTGTCAGAGTTGAAACAAACAGTGGAAGAGTTAAAACAGCAACCTGTACAAAATCAAGCAAAACAGGCTGTTGTTGCCCCTGCTCCAGCTCCATCAATGAATAATGATGCTGAGCAAATTAAGAAACGTTTAACCACACTTAAGCAGCTTCATAACCAAGGTATTATTACAGACAAAGAATACCAGCAAAAACGCCAAGCTATTTTGAATGATATTTAAATTATCTTAAAAATGGTAGCTTGGTGCTGACGCAGGAAGCCCAACAGGCTAAGGTTCAGTATTTTTTTTCTTCTGGTTCCAATGCTCTCCTGTGTTGGAACCCAGCCCCTGACGCTCCGCATCGTCCCGCTTGATATAGAGTACAGTGCCAAGTCTTACGCGGGAGTATCTTTCTTTATCTATTCCTTCTCATTCTATTAATTTTTGATTTGCATCTTTTTCTTAATAGAAATACCCTCTATATTATGATAATAACTATTCTTTAAAAGGAAAGTTTATAGGAGAGAATATGATAGAAAAATCTTTTAATTGGTTAGAAACACAGCAGTATTTCCCACATCAATGGGTGGTTGTTGAAGCGGTACAAGCACACTCTCAAAATAATGAGCGAGTACTTGATAAGCTTGTTGTGATTGAAAATTTTGAAGATTCACGTACTGCATGGCAAACCTATGCTAATTTACATCATCGTTCACCTGAGAAAGAGCTTTATGTTCTACATACTGATAGGCAAACGCTTAATATACAAGAACGTCGCTGGCTAGGCGTACGTGCTAATAGATGATGTTTACAGTTAAAAGTGGATTACCGTTTGTATCAGTTGATGTGGTTGCTAATGGTCAACGTATTACAGTAGATAATATTTTGCTTGATACAGGATCAGCAGGTACTATTTTTTCAGCTGATATATTGGCGGATATTGGTTTAGTTTTAGAGCCAAATGATACATTACGTCAAATTTATGGCATAGGAGGCTCAGAGTTTGTATTTGAGAAATCTGTTGATCAAATATGTCTTGGGGAATTAGTCGTATCTAATTTTATAATAGAGTTAGGTGCATTAGATTATGGTTTTAATTTACATGGAATTATAGGCAGTAACTTTTTATATCAAACAGGTGCACATATTGATTTTTCTGCCTTATCTATCAGCTAAGAAAAAAAATAAAGTTATGTTTCATTTTTAATATTAAATTTAAGGTTTTTTATGAATTGGTTAGCCCATTTATATTTATCAGCTCCTGATATTGAGTTTAAATTAGGCAATGTCTTAGCTGATTATGTAAAAGGTAAAGTGTGGGAAGGGGCAAACCCAGTTTTGCAATTAGGGGTTAACTGTCATCAAAAGATTGATATCTTCACCGATTCACACCCAATTGTTAAACATAGCAAATCCCGTTTACAAAAGAAATCACATTCTAAAGGCATTGTAATGGATGTTTTTTATGATCATATGTTGTCATTACATTGGGATAGATTTTGTACAACTGATTTACGCAGTTATTTAAACCAGTTTTATGCTGATAGTTTAAATGTAATTGAATATTATCCCCCTGATATACAAACATTTATCAATAATTTGATTCAACGGGATACATTAGGGCAGTATGCTGAATTTAGTCATGTTGAAGTGGCATTAGAGCGTATTAATAACCGTTTATCGCCTATCGTTCGCCAACGTAGCAGCGTCATTGATTTAATTCCCGATCTTAAACGTGAGTATCACAACTTACAATCTGATTTTATAGAGTTTTTCCCTTTGCTTATTCACTATGTTGAGAATGAAGTTTTAGATATAAAAAAGGGAGCTATCAATATACGCGCCCCCAAAATATGAATATTCCATCTATTTAGCTATGTATATTAATATTTCTCACCGGGATGCAATGGAATCATTTCACAGTTCACTCCGAGGTTATTAAGTTCCATATCAAACATATCAGGAGTCCCTGTCAGCATTGGAAAAGTCCCCCAAAATATTGGAACGACTTGCTCTACTTCAAGAAATTTGCAGGCATGGGCTGCTTGTAGTGGATCCATTGAATAAAGATCGCCGATAGGCAGAAAGGCAAGCGATGGGCGGTAGAGTTCTGCAATAAGCTTCATATCAGAGAAAAGCCCAGTATTACCAGCATGGTAAAACGTATAGCCACTATCAAGTCTGACCACAAAACCTGTTGCTGACCCTGCATAGGTATTATTTCCATTATCCTCCATGACACTTGAACTATGTAATGCTTGCACCTGAGTAATTCGAATACCATTAAGTACCTGTTGTGTACCACCAATATTCATTGCATGACAATGATTGACTCCTTGTGACTCAAGCCAAATACAAAGTTCATATGTCCCAATGACAATTGGGTTATGTTTTTGTGCTAATTGAATGGCATCACCACAGTTGTCAAAATGCCCATTGGTAATAAGCATGACATCAATACGATCAAAGTCTTTAAGATAGTCAGGGCAAGCAGGATTTTGTGCTGTCCAAGGATTAATAAGGATGACTTCACCACTTGGGAGTTCACAGTGCACAGTAGAGTGACCAAGGTAGGTAAATGTTGGTCGATTTTGCATAGCTATATTGCCTCCAAATAATATGGGTAAAATACCCTAAATGAAGTATAGCAATAAAGATTTTCTAAATAAAGATTCTTTTAGATAGCTTAATATTACTTAATTAATAGCTATTATAAAGTGAAAAAGATTGCTTTTAAGCATAGGAAAAAAGGGTTGCGTCCCATTTTCCCAGTGTGTACCATGCCCAACATCATCATTAGCCTTATTATTAGAGCTATAGATAAAGTTTTTTTGAACAAGTTCAACACCTTTAAATGCAGGATGATTTTCATCAATCCCTGTATCAAGTACAGCAACTGTAACACCAGAGCCATCACAAGGAGACTCTGAAGCTTTCACTGCCTCAATTCCCCATGCATTTTTTTGTATTTTATTTTTTGGGGCATCCTCCTCTGAAACAGGCTTAATTAGGTTTATCGGCATAACAGGCGCAGCAGCATAGATATTAGGATCTTTATTTACTGCTTCATAATGTTCTTCAGGTGTTAATGTTACTGCTTCTAACTCAATCTCTTCTGAGTTGATATTGAGCGAGTTTACCAAAACCATAGGCTCTTCACCAATACCTTTTCTTATTGGTTGAGAGCATCGTAGAAGTAGGTATTCTTGAGTCATATTTTTCTCTAACCTATTGTCAAGAAGTATATTCCCATATAAATATATTATATGGGAATAAGTATAATTACTGTTTTAACCTAAGCACTGTAAAATTACACACCCATTGCTTTTACAAGGGCAGCATCCATTTCATGAAAATTAGTGATCTTCTGTGTATTTTGATGAGCCGCTACCATCAGACCTTCAGCAGCCCCTAAAGTTGTTGAAATATCCTGTACAAACTGTGGTGTTGCAAAGAAGAATCCACCAAAAAAATTGGTAACAGATTTCTTAACACTGAGAAATTTGTCTTTTACCCACAAATAAGCTTGCTTAAGCCCCCGAAGTATCATTGAGCCAAATTTGATAACGGCATCCAACACACTACTCAATAACTTACCTAAAAATGCCTGAATTTTATCAGCAGCAGAAAGCATTGCATCTTGCTCAGTTGGTGACAAATCTTTCCCAACTTTAGCAAATTCATTCCAGTATTTGTCAGTATTGTCATTTACCGCTTGCTTCATCTTTTGCTTACGTATAGCAATTTTGTCCATAAAAGATTTTGGATCTTTGCTTACCTGTGATTTCTTAGCCTCGCTAATCATACTGTTTTTTTGTGCTTCAAGCTCTTGGTTCATCTCCACATGAAAACCTCTATTAAGCTCTTCAGCTTGTGAAGGAAGTGCAGCCATTGCAACTGCAACAGGTTGAGTGTTTTGTACTTGCTGAGAGTTTTCCCCATCAACACTAGAGATATTTACTGTAATATCATCAAGAAACTTAGCTTCTAAGAGAAATAATGTATTTGCCTTTGCTCGCTCAATGGATTGTTCAAAGTCAAGTTTCTCATCTTCATGAGAAAGGATATTTAAGGGTGCAAATGACATAAGTGATTCCTTATAAAAGTAATAAAAAAATAAATACAGGGTCAGTTTTATATTAGTTAGTAATTAAATAGTATTTGATAAACTATTAATATAAAAAATAAAGGGGTAACTTATTAATAATAAAAAGTATAAAAAAACTAAAACCTGATAGGGGCTATAAGGTTTTAGCCTCAGCCTAAATAAAAATCTACTTTGTCTAATGACTCATTAAAAAAAATAGAAGCCAAAAAAATCAACGTATGTCATACTCAAATATTACTTGAACTTCTTCATCATCAGCACACGAGCTAAATAATTGTTGTAACCTTTCATAGGTTGAAAGTAGCTCTTGGTGTTGAGCTAAATCAGAGTCTCTTAGCTCCAAAACCTTATCTACATTAATCACTATTTAATCTTGTACTTCTTGCTCATACGCTATAATGTAATTAGGTTTTACATTAAAAAAAGTAGCTAGCTTATTTACAGTTTCACTTGAAACACAAAAACCAAGCTCTGCCCGCTTTAAAGTCGCTGTTGATACATAGCAATTTTGATGGAAACTCTCCTCTGCTAATGCCTCTTGGCTTAGTCGCTTTTTTAATCTTAGTTCTTTAAGATTTTTACCATTAATGCGGGTTCCTTTATAACTCATTACTATTTCCCCATTATTAAGTATGAACTAAAGATAAATATTTAAATTTCTGTTTTTTATATTTATATAAAGATTAATGAAATAGTTATAAAAAATAAATACCACAAAAGTGTCATCACAATTAATATTGTTATTATAATAAGCGGAAAAAAGTATTTAATATAATTAGAAAACCATGGTTATATTTTGTTTATTCAAGTGTTTAACTTATTTAACCATATTAAAATAAAAACTAATCTATTAAGCTTAATGAAAAAAAATAGGCTTAAAAATTATTTTTTTATATATGAACATACAGCTCTTGTGCTATCTCAAGAGCAAAATTATCAGATTGTGCCTATCTCAATTTGGCACACTAGAAAAGAAATAGATCAGCGTGTGGTGGGCAAAATCCGTGTGTTTTTTTGTCATAAAATAGTATTTGTGCACGAATTCTGCCACACCTTATAAAAAGAGTTTAATGAATTCACTGATGTGATGAAGTTTTTGGTGATTTCTATTTGACAAATAGAAGCACATTTAGAGGAAGAGGATTTATGGCTATTTTAAAATGTAAGTTGATGCCAATGCATGGGTATGAAATTTAACAAATTAAGGATACTATGGGATTCGAGATTTTGCTAAGTTTCTACATTAACATCAACTTACATGTAACTTGATACTAATATCTAGTATTATGCGCCGTCACATCAGAAATAAAGAAAGTAAAGCTAAGAATAAATATAGTTGAGACAGTATTTGTAAATATATACATATTTACTTTAATTTAGTTTTATTAAAAACTGGGGGCTTGAACTAGACCATCACCAATATCATTACTACTACCCAAAATTTCAAAATCACTTTCTTTTGGTGAAACTAACTTATTACGTACAAAATCACCAGTTTTTCTATTCTCATTTTTATACTGAGTCCAAAGTGCTGCTATACCTGCAACATGAGGTGTTGCCATACTTGTACCACTCATTGTAACTAAGCCCCCTCCCATTTTTGCAGAGATTATATCTACACCTGGTGCAGAAATTTGGGGCTGTGTATTTGAGAAGTAGGCAACTTCTAACTCTTTATCTTTTACCTGACCTAACGCACCCACTGCAATAATACCATTTCCAGCAGCTGGTGGGGCAACATGAATAGTATATCCAGGTCTTCTACTTTCATTACCTGCGGCTGCAATCACAACAGGTTTTTTTCTAGTAAAAGGGTGCTCTGCATTGATAGAGCTAATCAATGTAGTGAATAGGTCTATATTGGCACGGTATTGATATAGTGCTATTGATGTTGCTACCTCTGCCTTATAACCATTAGAAACTAGAAAATTGGGACGCTACCCTTTTTTAATTTCCCTATAAAATATATTAGGGTTTGGTGGGCAAAATCCGTAAAAAATTCAACAACAAAATTAATTGTAATTACACGGATTTCGCCACACCCTACGGGGAAAATTTAACCATTAAAAAACAAATATCTTAAAAAAATACAAGGTTGTTGTAGTCTATAAAGTAATCTTAAGAGGTAGTCTTAGGTATTGCAGCACAGAATTCTACAGAGGGAAAAGAAGGAATCACCTTAGCTATTCGTAGAATTCTTTATACCCAAAGGTAGAAAAATGCGAATGCAATAAAAACAAGTGTTTATAATTTTTTAGGGGTAACCCTTGTGGTTACCCTTGAACAACCACCGAAGGGTCAAGCATCACCACAAAAATTACCACCATAGGGCAACCACAAGGGTGTGCCCCTACAGAAAATTGAAAATTGAAAATTGAAAATTGGGACGCTACCCTTTTTTAATTTCCCTATGAAATAAATCGGGGTTTGGTGGGTAAAATCCGTAAAAAGTTCAACAATAAAATTAATTTTATTGCACAGATTTCGCCACACCCTATGGAGAAAATTTAACCATTAAAAAACAAATACCTTAAAAAATTACGAGGTTGTTGTAGTCTATAAAGTAATCTTAAGAAGTAGTCTTTGGTATTGCAGCGTAGAATCCTACCAAAGCAATAAAAGAAATCCTTTTAGCTATCCGTAGAATTCTTTGTAGCCAAAAGTAGAAAAATGTGATTGTAATAAAAACAAACATTTAAATTTATTCATACGAAATCACTATGTGTAGATTGATGCTGACGTAGGAAGCCAAACAAAAAAATACCATAGTTATTATTTAAAGATTTATTTTCATAAAATACAGGTTTTGAGGAAGTGGAGGAAATCAATATTTTACCCGAGATGTTGGGCTTCTTGCACCAATGCCAACCTACAACAGGGAAATTTTAATTTAAGATTTACAGAAATCAATCAACAAAAAGAAAGGAGAGAAAAAAAGAAATTATAAAAAAAAGGTTGCTAAATTCTGTGAATTAGATAATGATAAAAAGAACAGGAGCGGGTCTCTCAACCCACTCCTCTCCGCGCGAGTTTCTCAGGCTCGCACTGGTTACACACTGACAAGACCAGTTTGTAACGTGACACAATTGTACCATAGATCCGCCCAGCAACTCATGCAGGACGGCGTGCGAGTACATACATCACACTACAAAACCGTATCAGTGTGTTTAAACTTATTTTTTTAAGATTAAATGCATGGACAATATAACGCAACAATACAAACTAGTGCGCCCTTACGCCCTAGATCTGCGTATTAAAAAATCAAAAACCAAACAGGCAAATGCTATTTATACCGCTATTTTTGCGCCTAAAAACAGCAGTTTACGCCATGTTACGCTTGTATTTTGTGCTGATGTTGCCCGTTACGGTTTTGTAGATCCTGTGATCGCTAAAAACATCCTCCCCCCTCTCCCTTTCCACATTATCCACTAAGTGCAGCAAGGAAAAATCATGGCTAAATACTCCTGTATCAATCACCCTGAAAAAGATTATTTTTTGATGCTACGCAACTGGCAAATAGAATTTTGTGAAGGCAATAAAGTAGCGGCGGGCTTACTTTCCATCTTGGAATACTGGTACAACATCAAATACGCACAGCAACAGCAAAAACCAGAAGAAAACCGAGAAATCAAAGATTTACTACAATTTCACAGTGAAACTGAGCTGATTGATAAAATGCTCAGCCTCACCCACACACCTGCTAATGTCAGAAAAAGTATCAATTTTTTAGAAAAAAAGAAGGTGATCAGCATCTACCGCAACCCCAGCAAGCGGTACGCCTACGACCGTACACGCCATTTTTTACTCCACCCTGAAGTGATTAATCAATGGCTTACTGAACAATATACGCAAGAAAAAAGCAAAGAAAATCAAGATGTAATAAATAATATTCCTTATGGAAAAAAAGGAGGTGACAACACAGTAATATCCCCAGAGATGCAAACTGTTAAAAATATTGCATCTCTCCCTACCCCTAATCAGCAGCAGGTTATATCACCTCCTGCTGCTGATATTTTTTTAAAAAATAAAGAGAACGAAGAGCAAGAAATCAAAAGCTCATTAGTCTTATTTTCCTTACTGCAAGATTTGCCCTTAAAAGAGCACATTGAAACCTCTAATATATTGGAAAGTTTACATAATCCAGCCCTTTATCAAGCTATTTTTGATGAATGGCATCACGCCCTCACACAAGGGAATGTTAAAAATAAATTCGCTTATTTAGCCGCTTTGGTAAAACGTGCTAATCAGGGTAAATTCAACCCTACCCAAAGCCAACATCAACAAACCAATCAAAAAATTACAGAGATTATCGGCGTGAACCGTGCAAAACCCAGATCAGAACAAGCTCATAATATTTTCCCCTCTTACGAAGCATGGCAAAATATCCAGCAAACTTTGAGTGAAAATATCCAAAAATCAGATTATATGAATTTCATATTGCCAACCCGCGCCTATGAAAGTGATAAGGCGATATTTATCCGTTGTCCTAATGTGTATTCACATAATTTTATGAAAAGTAATCTTGATAAAATAACGGAGTTGGTCGGTAAAACGGTGCTGATATATTTGGGGTGAAAATTCATAGCGACGCAACATGCAATACCTTAACACTGTGCTTTATTTAATCATGGTTTATGACAGAGAATAACTTACAGCATTAAAAGTTTTGATTGTAGAATGATTAAAATTATAAAGGAGTGCGTTGCGCTATGACTATTCTGCAAGAAATTACGGAAAATAATGCACTTTTTGAGATGAAATAAATATGGAATCAATACTATTACCCCCTACCTATACACTTTCAAAAACCTCTGATTTAAAAGGTGAACTATGCCGCTTAAAACTTTTAACTGAAGCTTTAACCGCTTGTATCTCTAATGATAAAGCACTTATTTATAAATACTTACACCAACTTACTATTCTACCTAAAGAGCAACAATTTAAATTAGTACGTTTTTCAGGTATTTCTCATGATAATTATGAAGAAGAATTTGAAAGCTTTGCCGAGGCTATGAAGTTTCTAGTCCTCTCAATCAGAAGAATTGAAGCCTATTTAGAGAGAGAAGAAGAGGAGGGTTAAAAGATTTATTCTACAGGAAAAATAATAGGTTTTATTTTAGGGTGATTTGATATTGAGAGTATGGTGGGAAAAATATGTTGTGTCATAATTTAACTTGGCACAGCTTCTAAATATTTTTTGATTTGGTACAAAGCAAGCTTTCGTTCTTCTTCTAAAGAAGGAAAATTTCCCTGCATATTATCCAATTTTTCCATTACAGGTAAAATACGAGTAATATCTAATTGAACACGCTTATCTTCTATATTAGTGGCTCGATTTATCATCTCAGCATACCAAATACTAACATGTGAATCAGAATCCCAATGATAAATATGATCAACTAAAACAGGGGAGTGTGTATTAATAATAACCTGCCGTAATAATGTGTTTTCTTTTGTAAAATCAACACTTAAATCTTTAAGTAACTGCGCCATCGCTTCAATACGAAAAGGGTGAATCCCATTTTCAGGCTCTTCAAAACATAATAAACCTGTATGCTTTTCATCATATTCTAAAATACATAAAGCTAAAATACGCAAAGTACCTGCTGACAGCACACGAGATGTATAACTTCTTTTATTCTTATCTTTGAGCTTTATTAAATACTGCCGATTTTCTTTATCATCAATGACATCAACTTCTGTAAACTGGGGTAAAAATGTTTGTAATTTTCGAGAAATTTCACGTAATGTATAGCTATCTTCTTGCTTAATACGATACAAAACCCCTGCGAGATACTCCCCATGTTTGCCTAATGTATCCTCACCGCTGCCTTTATTAGTCGCTTGGCATAAATCTTCTGGATTAAGTTCTAAAAACTTCCAGCTTTTTATCTCTTCTTTTGCAGCCAAGATATGTCGGAAGTCAATACTCTCAAAACTACTTAATACAAAACTACTTAATACTGTTCTTTTTACATTATTAAGCGGGATTTTTCTCTTATTTCCTCTTTGAGAACCATCCTGTGGAATAGTGACAGTTGGTATATCATTAATGACCTCAGTCATAATATAAGGGGTTTGCCGCCTTCCTGTAGTAACTTTAGGTCGCCAATTTTCACGTATACGAGTAGGTAAAAGCTTAATCCACTGGTCTTTTTGGTGTTTTAAATTTTCTAGGTGCTCATAGGTAACTGCTAAATCTTCCATTCCAAAATCATTAGTAAAACGTTTTATTTTTAGCTCATACCGTAAGCGTGTATATTTAAGTACCGCCTCACTGCCCCATGCATCGTTCACCGTTTTATTAACAAGCATTTCAACAATAAATTCTATTTCTTTGGCATACTCATTTTCACCATATTGAGTAAAAAGCTCAATAAATTCTCCTCGCTGAGCTTTAAATGCTGTTTTTAAATTATCAACTTCAGCTAAATCACTTAATAATTTTAACGCATCAAATAAATTACTTTTACCTGACGCATTAATCCCCGCAATCACAGTAAAAGGCGTGAAATTTATCTCAAACTCATGAAAGGATTTAAAACCATTTATTTTAATATAAGTAATCATTTAATTTTTCATGCTAAATTTTAATTTGGGGTTAATGGATTCTGTTTTAATCGGATAAAACTAGAGAAGGCTCTAGTTTATAAATGACTTCAGTTATTATAGTCAGCATGTCGGAGCGCATTGCATAGCCATCTTAAATAAGAGCATTATAAAAATCGTAGAAATTATCTAAGAATAAATCCATAATTTTATCATAGGCTTCATCAGGGTTATCTTTGTACTCAGGCTTATCCTTGTTATTATCCCACCACTTAAAAATAGGGTCTAATAAATCATGATGCTTTTTACCTTGCTCAGAAAATGCAACCCAAGGGTTTTCAAGGTGCAGGCTTTCAATATAGGCAAGTGATTCACTGGTGAATAAGGGCAGTACAGGAACATGATCGCCAGCATCACCTAGAAAACCACTCCCATTAAAAAAGAAACTAACCATAGAATTATCATGGTTTATTATGTTTAGTGGTGGTGTACTCTTGTCTTTGGGTATCAATATCAGGTGAATATCATCTTCATCCTCAACAAAACGGTTTCTTGCAATATCATAGTTTTTACATACTTCTTGTGCGGGTGTGTTACATAAATCACGGAAAAATTATATTTGCTCATTTTTTATACTTTAGTTAGAGGGTACGTTTAGAAAGTTTAATTAATCCTTGGTCAAAACCTTTTTTGTATATTTCTATTATCTCACTAAAGGTGTGTTATTTGTATTTAATTTTAATCATTGCTCTTTGAATGTGGAAAAATAAAAAATGGAATGGAAAATGGGACGCTACCCTTTTTTCTTATTTCCTCCTAACCCTATAAAATATATCAAGGTGTGGTGGGTAAAATCCGTGGTGGTATATAACTGGTTTATTTCTTATGCTGAAAACTTAAAGGGCATGGGTAGGTTTGTGACGCAGCGCGTCAGGGAGGGCATTCCCGCGTAAGGACACGCGGGAACGAGAGGAAAATAAAACCTCTTATATTTAAAACTTACATATTCGGGTAATTAGGCCCGCCACTGCCTTCTGGTACTACCCATGTAATATTCTGTGTTGGGTCTTTGATATCACAGGTTTTACAGTGCACACAGTTTTGTGCATTAATCTGTAAACGTGGCTCTTCGCCCTCTTCCTGCATAATCTCGTACACTCCAGCAGGACAATAACGCTGCTCAGGTGCATCATACTCGGCTAAATTCACCCGTACAGGCACACTCTCATCAGCTAATTTTAAATGTGCTGGTTGATCTTCTTCGTGATTAGTCGCAGAAAAAGACACCGAGGTTAAACGATCAAAACTGATCTTACCATCAGGTTTAGGATAATTAATCTTTTCACAATCCCGCGCCTTTTTCAGTGCAGTATGATCAGGTTTATGATGCAATGTCCACGGTGCTTTACCACGGAGTACATAAGTATCAATGGCTGAATAAATCAATGCAGGGTATAAACCCCAATGGAAAGCTGGGCGAATATTACGTACTGTTTCTAACTCTTTCCATACCCAACTGGCTTCTAATTGGCTGCGGTAACTACTGACTTCAGTACTGTCATTTTCTTGATTAAAATGCTCAAAAATAGCTTCTGCTGCCACCATGCCTGATTTCATTGCAGTATGAGAGCCTTTAATCTTCGGTACATTTAAGAATCCAGCCGTATCACCAATTAATAAGCCCCCTGCAAAAGTCAGCTTAGGAATAGATTGAATGCCACCTTCACTTAAACTACGCGCCCCATAAGCAATACGTCGCCCGCCTTCAAAGGTGGCACGAATATCAGGATGTGTTTTAAAACGTTGGAATTCTTCATAAGGGCTAAGGTATGGATTTTCATAATCCAAACCAATCACAAAGCCGACAGCAACTTGATTATTCTCTAAATGATATAAGAATGAGCCCCCATACGTTTTACTATCTAAAGGCCAGCCGATACTATGAACGATCTTACCTTCTTGGTGTTTTTCAGGCTCAACTTCCCATAATTCTTTAATCCCCAAACCGTAAGTTTGTGGATCAACACCATCACGTAAATTAAATTTATCAAATAGTTCTTTAGTTAAAGACCCACGGCAGCCTTCTGCAAAAATGGTTTGACGTGCATGAATCTCTGTCCCCGGTTCAAAAGCATCATTCGGTTTTCCGTCTTTACCGATGCCCATATCCCCCGTGACAACCCCTTTTACGCTGCCATCTTCATGATAAAGAATACCCGCTGCGGCAAACCCTGGAATAATATCCACTTCCAGCTCTTCAGCTTGTTCTCCTAACCAGCGACAGACATTCCCCAAACTAATAATATAGTTACCATCATTATGCATTTGTGGTGGGGTGGGTAATTTATAACTGCCTTTTTCAGTCAAAAAGAGAAAATTATCATCTTTTGCTGGGGTATTTAAAGGTGCACCCTTTTCTTTCCAGTCTGGAATTAATTCTTCTAGGGCATGCGGCTCAAATACCGCACCTGATAAAATATGCGCCCCAACTTCTGAGCCTTTTTCAAGGATACAAACAGAGATATCTTTACCCTGTTCTGCGTTTAATTGCTTTAAGCGAATTGCGGCTGATAACCCTGAAGGTCCTGCCCCAATAATCGCCACATCGTATTCTAATACATCACGTTCCACATCCACTGCACTCGTCTCCTTTGTCAGTGTCACAGCTTAACCTGCGCTATTTAAACTTAATTTTTAATATTTCTAACCAATCATTAAGGTGATATCACTAAGTATTGCAGACCTTTTTTTTTCAGCCACGTATAATAAAAGTGCATCTCATAAAATACGTATCCTTATTATTACTGCTTACCTATCTCTTCACCTTTAATTATTCTCAGTACTATGAAAACATTTTTTACAACACACCAGTATGATCATCAGCATGGCAAGAAAACAGGTATATTACTTGTTAATCTTGGCACACCTGACGCGCCAACACCTGAAGCTTTACGTCGTTATTTAGCCGAGTTTCTCTCTGATCCACGCCTTACCGAATTACCTCGTTTAGTATGGAAGATCATATTACACGGTATTATTTTGCGTGTACGCCCTAAAAAATCAGCGGCAAAATATGCTGAAATTTGGACAGAAGACGGTTCACCGCTATTACTGACCACACAAGCTCAAGCTCAAGCTATAGCAGAAAAATTCAACATTGATAATGATGAATCTACTGAGCTTGTTGTGGCAATGCGTTACGGTCAACCTTCTATTGCTAAAGGTTTAGAACAATTACGCGAAGCTTCTGTACAACGTTTACTGATTTTACCGTTATATCCCCAATATTCTGCTACTACCACCGCCTCCACTTTTGATGCGGTCACTGACTGTCTCAAAAAATGGCGATGGTTACCCGATATCCGTTTTATTTCACATTATCATGATCAGCCTGAGTACATTCATGCCTTGGCAGAAAGTATCAAAAACTACTGGGCACAACATGGAAAGCCAGAAAAATTATTATTTTCTTTCCACGGCATACCACAACGTTTTTTTCTCGCAGGCGATCCTTATCATTGTGAATGTCATAAAACAGCGCGGTTAGTGGCAGAACACTTGGAGTTAGCAGCAGACAGTTGGCAGGTCGTATTTCAATCCCGTTTTGGTAAAGAAACATGGTTACAGCCGTATACCGATGAAACTTTAAAAACATTTGCACAAAATGGCGTGAAACGGGTGGATGTCATCTGCCCTGGGTTTGCTGCTGATTGCTTAGAAACACTTGAAGAAATCGATCAAGAGAATCGCGCACTCTTTTTGCAGGAGGGTGGTCAAGACTTCCATTATATCCCCGCTTTAAACGTAAATACAGCCCATATTGATGCCTTAAGTGCAATCATCCGTCAACATAGTCAAGGTTGGGCATCACTTTCTACAGCAGAAAATGAAAAAGAGGCGATATTGCGCCAACAACGGAAGACAGAGATTAATCAGCAATTGGAGCAACTCAATAATAATAATGAAGAATAAAAAATAAATTTATTCTTAAAATCATCATTTCCTCTACTAGACTCTATAAGTTACAGAGACTAATTTTTCTCACTCTCACATAAAGAGGTAGAGGTAAATGATGAAATACAGCTACTTTTCCCTTTTCGCACTACTTTTTACTTTTATATATAGTCATAGTTATGCAGAAACGCCTGATTTCTCAGATGGTGTATTACACATTCCTGAATTGACTGTAGATAAAAATACGGTTTATCACAATGTTGAGTTAAATATTGATTTAGAAAAACAACAAATTAGAATTCAACGCGCAGAAGAAGAGCATTTATTGCACTTACCTGTATTACTTAATGCAGGGCAAGAAACAGAGCCAACCAGTTCAATGGGAAGTGGAATGGCACAATTAAAAGTGAACCCTAGTACAGGGGCTATTTATGGGCATGTTCACTTGATGGGCTTAACTGATGTGACCGCTGCCCATATTCATATGGGTAAAGCAGGTGAAAATGGGGCAGCGATTATCACACTACATGGTAATGATAATTTGATGTTTCTCCCCCATGATGCCCAGCTTGATACCGCCCAGCTGACCCAGCTTAATGAAGGTGGTTTATATATCAATGTGCATACACAGGCACATCCTGCGGGTGAATTACGTGGACAAATCCATGTGAATACGCCACTTACATTAACTGCACACCTTACGTCTGAGCAAGAAGTGCCCCCAGCTACCACTTTAAATGGCAGCGCACATGCAGTCATGACGCTTCACCGTAAAACAGGCATGTTAACAGGGATGGTACATATCTCAGGTTTGCCTACAGTTACTGCTGCACATATACACAGTGGTGCATTGGGTCAAAATGGCGATGCCATTATTACCCTAATGGGGGACGAAACTATGCAACAAGTTCCTGACGGACAAATGCTTGATAGTGCTATGATTAAGCAGTTATTGCAGGGCAATATGTATATTAATATACACACACCTGATTACCCAGCAGGTGAGTTACGTGGACAATTAAACCCACTAATTGATGAATAATCACATTCTAAACCAATGGGATTTCAACCCTCAGTCCTTCCTGCTGTAGTGGCATTGCATGCAATGCCGCTACTTTAATATTTTATACTTATTTATAAAGTGGGTTCTAAACCTTCTTGGGTGAAGAACTCAGGATCCATGACTTCAATAAATCGTTTTGCTCCTGGGGATAAGAATTTTCCACGGCGTAATACCACCCCATAACTACGGGTTGGGAAATACTTATTTAAAGGTATAGTGCCCAAACTATCCTCATCTGTTAGACAAATACTGGTGACAATAGACACCCCTAAGCCTAAAGAGACATATTTCTTAATCACCTCCCAGCCGCCTGCCTCTAAGGTGACATGATAACGCACGTTATACTGTTGAAACGCCATCTTCACCATACGCCACGTACTTAAATGGCGGGGAGGTAAGATCAAACCATGTGGGCTAATGTCTTCTAATTTAAACTCTTTTTTATTCGTCACTAAAGGATGATCTTTAGGTGTGATTAATACAGGTTCATAAGAATAAATTGGATGATAAGTAATATCATCAGGGACATCTAAAAACGATCCCACCGCAAAATCGATTTCATTTGCACGTAATAACGCCATCCCATCACGTCCTGTGACATTATGTAAACGAATTCGAATTCCGGGGTAGAGACTATTAAATTTTTTAATGATGTTTGGAAGAATATACAAAATTGTTGATTCTCCCGCTGCAATATTAATTTCCCCTGTCTCTAAATTGCCACGCAAAACAGAAAAAGATTCAGGTAAAGTATCAATCCCTTCCACTAACGGCGCGGAAAGTTCATATAAAATTTTCCCCTCAGGGGTTAATTCTATAGAAGGTCCTCGCCGCTCAAAAAGCGAGATATCCAGCTCACGCTCTAATGCCTTTATCTGCAAAGAAACAGACGGTTGACTTAAAAATAACCGTTCAGCGGCTTTAGAGATACTCCCTGTTTGTGATGCATGACAAAAGGCACGGAGCTGCTTTAAACGGTTCTGTTTGTAATAAAAGCGATTTGCCATGAGAAAAGCCCTTAACGCTAAATATTTGTGTTAACTATTTTCATAGTGTATATTTGTTGCTCTTTTTACGCAGTTTTGTTGCACTGCAATGTAGATTTGATTTACAATTAAGGCAATAAAGTCTTAAGTATAGTAAATCGCGTTCTACATAATTACGCTCTACAAGAAACATCAGAGGGAACGTCCAACGATGACGACTACTATGGATTCATTCATTAAACTGCTTGCGCCTAACCAACCAGGATTCGATACTATCCTGACTGAAGAAGCGTTAACTTTCCTTAGCAATTTAGAAAAGGAATTCGGTGCACGTCGTAAAGCACTTTTAGCCCGTCGAGTGGAACGTCAAAAAGAATTAGATGCAGGTGTGAGACCTGACTTTCTTTCTGAAACAGCGAACATTCGCGAAGCAGATTGGCGTGTTGGAAGCACCCCATCTGACTTACAAGACCGCCGTGTTGAAATTACTGGCCCCCTAGAGCGCAAAATGCTAATCAACGCATTAAACTCAGGTGCTAAAGTATTCATGGCCGATGCAGAAGATGCACAAGGGCCTACATGGGGCGGCGAAGTTGAAGGACAAATCAACTTACGCGATGCTATTAACGGTACAATCTCCTTCACCAGTCCTGAAGGTAAAGAATACAAATTAAACGATACCGTAGCGACTTTATTATTCCGTCCTCGCGGTTGGCACATGGAAGAAAAACACGTCCATGTTGATGGTCAAGCCATGTCAGCCAGTTTATTCGATTTTGGTTTATATTTCTTCCATAACGCGAAAAACTTATTAGCTAAAGGCTCAGGCCCTTACTTCTACTTACCTAAAATGGAAAGCCATTTAGAAGCTCGTTTATGGAATGATGTCTTCAATTATGCACAAGATGCATTAGGATTACCACAAGGAACAATTAAAGCAACGGTTTTAATTGAAACAATCCTTGCCTCTTTCGAGATGGATGAAATCCTTTTTGAGCTTAAAGATCATTGTGTTGGCTTGAATTGTGGTCGTTGGGACTATATCTTCAGTTACATTAAACGATTCAGCAAACACCCAGAATTTGTGTTACCTGACCGCAGTGAAGTGACCATGGCATCTCACTTCTTAAGCTCATACTCACAATTACTGATTAAAACATGTCACCGCCGTGGTGCTCACGCGATGGGTGGTATGGCTGCACACATTCCTATTAAAAATGACCCAGAAGCCAATGCTGCGGTCATGGAAAAAGTGCGCGCGGATAAATTACGCGAAGTGACGAACGGACATGATGGTACATGGGTAGCTCACCCTGGATTAGTGCCTATCGCAATGGAAATTTTTGATAAACATATGCCTAACGCAAACCAAAAAGAGGTGATGCGTGAAGATGTGAATATCACAGCAGATGATTTATTAAAAATCCCTGATCAAGGTGAAATTACTGAAGCGGGACTACGTAATAACGTCAGTGCTTCGCTTCATTACATGGCAGCATGGTTACAAGGAAATGGTTGTGTACCAATTAACAACCTCATGGAAGATGCTGCAACTGCTGAAATTGCCCGTGCTCAATTGTGGCAATGGATTCGGTACCCTAAAGGTGTATTAAATGATGGCCGTAATGTGACGGTAGAATTATTTAGAAGTGTTTTACAGGAGGAATTAGACGCCGTCCGTGCTACAGCGGGTGAACAACACCACAAGGTTGAACATTACACTTTAGCTGCGGAACTCTTAGATAAAATTACGACAGACGATAATTTTGAGGAATTCTTAACCTTAGTCGCTTACGAACATTTAGCTTAATTAAAAAGTTTCAGTTCGAAGAATCATCTTTAGACATTTTATATTTGTAAATTAGGAAAAATACTTATCATGAGTAACGAAGCAATCGCAGCATTAGAAAAAGAATGGGCTGAAAATCCACGTTGGAAAGGCGTCAAACGTGGTTACACAGCAGCCGATGTTGTGCGTTTACGTGGTTCCTTACAAATCGAGCACACATTAGCTCGTGTTGGGGCAGAAAAATTATGGGAACGTATTAACGAAGGTGGTGATAGCTACGTTAATGCATTAGGTGCTTTAACTGGTAACCAAGCTATGCAACAAGCTAAAGCTGGTTTACGTGCTATTTACTTAAGTGGTTGGCAAGTTGCTGGTGACGCAAACGTCGCTGGTGAAATGTACCCTGACCAAAGTTTATACCCAGCTGACAGTGTGCCTAGTGTTGTACGTCGCATTAACAACACATTTGAGCGTGCTGACCAAATCCAAACAGCAGAAGGTAAAGGCGATACAGATTACTTCGTACCTATCGTTGCTGATGCTGAAGCTGGTTTCGGTGGCGTATTAAACGCTTTCGAATTAATGAAAGGCATGATTGACGCTGGAGCTTCTGGTGTTCACTTTGAAGACCAATTAGCTTCTGCTAAAAAATGTGGTCACATGGGTGGTAAAGTACTAGTTCCTACAAAAGAAGCTGTACAAAAATTAATCGCTGCACGTTTAGCTGCTGACGTAATGGGTACATCTACTATCTTAGTAGCACGTACAGATGCATTAGCTGCAAACTTATTAACTAACGATATCGATCCTGCTGATGCTGAGTTCATCACAGGTGAGCGTACTCCAGAAGGTTTCTACTACACTAACGCTGGTATGGCTCAAGGTATCGCACGTGGTTTAGCATACGCTGAATACGCTGACTTAATCTGGTTAGAAACAGGAACTCCTGATTTAGACCAAGCACGTGAATTTGCTGATGCAATCCATGCTAAATACCCAGGTAAATTATTAGCATACAACTGCTCACCTTCTTTCAACTGGAAACGTCACTTAGACGACGCTACTATTGCTAAGTACCAAAAAGAATTAGGTAAAATGGGTTACAAATTCCAGTTCATTACATTAGCTGGTTTCCATAGCTTAAACTACTCTATGTTCGACTTAGCTGATAAATACCGTCAGTCTGGTATGAGCGCATACGTTGAATTACAAGAAGCAGAATTCGCTTCTGAAGATCGCGGTTACACTGCTACACGTCACCAACGTGAAGTAGGTGCAGGTTACTTTGATGATGTTACACAAACCATTACTGGTGGTAACTCTTCAATTACTGCATTATCTGGTTCTACAGAAGAAGAACAGTTTGAAGCTTAATTAATCCTTATTACCTTACAAAGGTAATAATTTAATTTAAGTAAAACCCTCATCTATTTACCGATAGATGGGGGTTTTTTGGTTTTTGATACTCTTTATTTTATACTCTGCATAGTCTCAGTTTCATCTGCCTTAATATCCTTTTTATATTCTTTATTAATTAAGTTAATAAAAATAATCTTAATCTATTCTATACATATAGTAATGTTTTATTTTATAATACATTAGATAATAATTATATTATTAATAAACTTTATTAAAGCTATTTTAGGAGAATAGAATGTCTTCATTGGAAGAAACTGTAGAGAAGCAAGCGGAGACAATTAGTCAGCTTGCGGATTTAATGGAGAGAAATGAATCACGTCACCGCTCATTAGAGCGAACTATTCGTTGGATGGGGGTGAGTGTTTTTATTTTGGCAATTATGCTGATTGTGCCTGTTAATCAAGAGAGCTTATTACGTATTGTACATGCAACAGGTAGTGGATCAGCAGAGAGTGCTGCAAATGAAGAAAAAGCAACGACACCCATAGCACCAACAACAAAACAGCCTATGAAATGTGGTCAAATTGGTAATGCAGACTGTGATCAAGTTAAAAAGATGGTGACAGAAGTTGCTATGAATATATTTGGTCAAATGATTAAACAACTTAATGTTGGTAATCTAGAAAGTACATTAATTGGATATTCCCCTAAATACCTTTTACTTATGAAAAATCGTATTGATAGAGAAATTAAAAGCTTAGAAAAACAGCAAACAGAAGAGAAAGCAGGGAAAATTAAATTAAGCCCTATGAAAAAAGCGTATATCGCAAACCGTCTTGCAGATTTAAAACATTTTAAAAAACATGGGCATAATATGTCTATATTGGATCATATTGCTAATATTGATTATGATTTTGATAGTTTAGGTGGAATGAAAATGTTGCTCTCACATATGATGAGTGATATGGATAACATGTCTAATCAAATGACAAATATGTCAGGTAACATGGATAATATGTCTACTCAAATGACTAACATGTCAGGTAACATGGATAATATGTCTACTCAAATGACTAACATGTCAGGTAACATAGATAATATGTCTGGTCGTATGGATACAATGGCTGTAGATATGCATAACATGAATACAATGGCATTTGATATTCATAACATGGCAGCCACAGGTGTACCTGTAATGGGGCGCATGAATAACGCGACCAGTTGGATGCCTTGGTAATCACTATTAAAAAATAGTGCTGATTAGGTAGCGTATGGAAAAATCTGTGTGTAATTATTAATTTTATTGTTACATTTTTACAGATTTTACCCACTGCTCCCTAATCTATTTCATGGAATTAAGGGGAAATAGTAATTTTCCCTTTTTTTATTCTTGCGCTTCAAAATCATCTTCTCGTAGTTTTGCACTGCCATCGTCTTGTAATACCCACAATTCTTTATGAATCACTCCTTGTGCTTTGTTCATTTTCCAGCGTGAACTTAACAATGCAGTGTTTTCATCAATAACTTCAATTTTTGGCTCAATATAAGCCACATCTGTAAACCCATCATCTATTAACTGCTGCCAAAACCCTTGTATTGCTTCTGTGCCTGTAAATGTACCAAAAGGTCTTGCATGCATCACAGCTTCTTTTTCATATTGTGCTGCACATCCTGCTGCATTTCCTGTATTAAAGGCTGTTTGCCATGCTGTACTTGCTTTTTTTACTGCGGTTAATACTATCTCTGACATGCATCAATCTCCTAAATAACATCATTACGATTTTCTGATATCTATTATGTCTTAATTGCTCATGATAGACTCATGTCTATTTAGACATATTTCAGGCGAAAAATGACAAAGCATACACATATTGGTCTATTACATAATCAAAGTACCTTACCTTTTGCAGTTTATGGGTTACAAGAAGTATTTGAACGTGCTAATCAGCTTTGTCAGCAACAAGCCATTAATCATCAGTTTCACACACATCTGATTAATCCTGATATTCAGCTTAATGAAACCCCTTTACAAGTGTTGATCATTCCACCTAATAATAAAACGGAAGATTATTTAAATCCAAGTGTATTATTAAAAGACTGGATTCTTCAGCATCATCGTCATGGCACAATAATTTGTTCTGTGTGTGCAGGTGCTTTTACACTTGCTGCCACAGGGTTATTAGCCCAGCGACCAGCCACCACACATTGGATGTTAGAGAAACAGTTTAAACAAACCTATCCAGCAGTACAGTTAGATATTGAGAAAATTTTAATTAATGATAGTGATATTATTACCACGGGGGGATTGATGTCTTGGGTAGATTTGGGCTTGGAGTTGGTAGCACAATTTACACATCCAAGTTTAATGCAGCAGCTTGGGCGATATTTGATTATTGATACAGGGCGGCGTGAGCAACGTTATTATCAGCGTTTTACCCCTAAATTAGATCATGGGAATAAAGCTATTTTAAAAGCACAGCATTATTTACAAGCACATTTTCATACAGCGGTTATTATTAAGGAGCTGGCTCAATATTGCCATTTAAGTGAACGTACTTTTTTACGTCAATTTAGTAAGGCAACGGGAATTAAACCAAAGCAGTATTTACAAAAGCTACGCATACAAAAAGCCTGTGAATTACTTGAGACGAGGTGTGACACAATAGAATCTATCGCGTTGCAAGTTGGCTATGAAGATAGCAGTGCTTTGAGGAAGGGCTTTATTCAATTTATGGGGTTAACACCTAAAGCGTTTAAAGCACGGTTTAGTCAAATGGGTTGAATAGAGATAGGGGAAAAATAGATTACATTTTCTAGTTTTAGAATACCGTTATCATTTATACATCCATTGTCCTCCTGTGTTTTTTGCGTTAAGCTAGTCATTATTTTTTTCCTCTTTTTTTCCAAGTTACCAAGGTGCTGATAAAGCAATTTATGCCATGATTTCTTCTTCTGATTTTTACACAGTGAGCGGTACGTTGTCTGCGGACGATAAAAGTTATGTCGCCCGTGCTGCGGATGAGGAGTTGTATCAGGCGTTAAGTGCAGGGGAATATTGTTATATTTTAACCAGTCGGCAGATGGGTAAAAGTTCGCTGATGATTCGTACACGGCAACGTTTACAGCAAACAGGGGTCACAGGGGTTTGTATTGATTTAAGTGCGATTGGTAATGATAGTGGGAATATTACAGCGGAGCAGTGGTTTGATGCTTTGATTTTGCGTATTGGGCGTGGGCTTGGTTTAACAAGAGATATTGAAGATTTTTGGTGTCAGAATGAATCCTTGTTGCTGTTAGCCCGTTGGGAAGCGTTATTCCGTGATTTTTTATTGCCTCGTTACCCACAAGGCTTAGTTATTTTTATTGATGAAGTGGATATGGTAAAGAGTTTACCTTTTTCTACAGATGATTTTTTTGCGGGTATGCGCGCCCTGTATAATTCACGTGCTCAACAGCCTATTTTTAAGCAACTGACTTTTTGTTTATTGGGTGTGTCCACACCTGAGGAGTTAATTACCGATCCAAATATCACCCCATTTAATATTGGGCGTAATATTAGTTTACAGAATTTTACCGAGGCAGAAGCGGCTTTTTTAGCAGAAGGTTTGCAGAATGAACAGGCTAAAGAGTTGGTGGCTCGGGTTTTATATTGGACAGGGGGACAACCGTATTTAACCCAGTTATTATGCCGCGATATGATTGATCAGCATGTAGAAAATAGTGAGCAGCTTGATCAACGCTGTACGGATTTATTTTTTAATACTGATGAAGATCGTTTGAGGAAAGATAAGAATTTAAGCGGGGTATTACGGGTTTTTCAGCAGAGCTGTGAGGGTGATGAGAAGAAGACGGTGGTGGTGTTAACGCTTTATCGTAAGGTATTAAAAGGTAAGTCAGTTGTTAATAATCAGGTTGATCCACATTTAGCTGTTTTGCATTTAATGGGAGTGGTGAAAGCAGTTAATAATAAGGTGGTGGTGAGTAATCGTATTTATGCAGAGACGTTTAATCAGCAGTGGGTTGTTAGTCAGTTACCTGATGCAGAGAAGCAGTTACAGAAAGAGGCTTTTCGGCGGGGGGTGTGGCAAGCTGGAGGGGTGGCAACTGTTGTATTAAGTTTAGTTGGAGTGGGTATTTTTTGGTATTGGGATAGTTATATACGAGAGATTGAAACGTATTGTGGAAGCTTTGTGAAACGTTTTGGACAACCACACTGTGTTTATGAATTAAATTATTTTAATAAAAAAAATAAGATAACATCTTATAAATTAATGCAAAAAGGACGTAAAAACCCTATTTTTAAAATTCAAGCCATGCAAGCAACTAGTACAACAAAGGAAAATCTTACAACAAGCCATAAAATAAGTGATTATTTTTCTTACCAACTATCAAGAAAAGCAGAGCAAAAGGAAGTGCAATGGATATTTGAGTATAATCAAAATAATCAGGTGATTGGTGAAAAAGCCTATAACAAGGATAATAAGTTTATTTGGGGGTTAATGTATACAGCCAAAAAAAATAAATCTACAGCTAATGCTACTTATATTGATGAAAATGGTTTTCCTAAGTCCTTAGCAAGTTCAGCAGCTGAATTTGTTAAAATAACATATTCAAAAGAAGGTCATGAGATATCATTGCATTTTTTTGATCGTAATAAAGTTCCACAACAAGGTATGTATGAAGCTTATAATATAAAAACTAAATACAACACAAAAGGAAATAAGGTAGAAAGAAGTTTTTTTGGTTTAGAGGAACAGGCTATTATTAGAAATGGTTATCATAAATGGATAAAAAAATATAATAGTAAGGGTCAGGAAATAGAAGAAAGCTTTTTTGGTTTAGAAGAGCAAGCCGCTACTCCACATAGTTATCATAAAAGAACAAAAAAATATAATGAAAAAGGCAATAAAATAGAAACCCGTTTCTTTGGAATAGATAAAGACATTGTTTTACAATATTGGGGATACCATAAATTTACAAGTAAGTATGATGATGAAGGTAACCAGTTAGATACCCGTTTTTTTGGGTTGAATGGAAAACCTGTTATTTCCACTAGCTATGGTTATCATAAATGGGAACGAAAATATGATAAACAAGGTAATGAAATAGAGCTTGCTTTATTTGGACTAGAGGGAAAAATGATTCCCCCTGAATATGGTTATCATAGATCGACACGTAAATATGATAAACAAGGTAATGAAATAGAGTTTGCCTTTTTTGGGTTAGAGGGACAAATAATACACCCTCAGTATGGTTATCATAAATGGGTAGCTAGTTATGATGAAAAAGGTAATGGTATTGAAACAAGTTTCTTTGGTTTAAAAGGGGATGCTATTTTTTACCAAAAATATCATACGCGAAAAAGTAAATATGATGGGAAAAATAATAAAATAGAAGAAAGCTATTTTGGGCTTAAAAGTGAACCTATTCTTCTTGAAAGTGGTGCTCATAAGTGGACAGCTAGTTATGATGAAAATGGTAATAGTATAGAAGAAAGCTATTTTGGGCTTAAAGGTGAGCCTGTTATTTTTGGTAAAGAAAGCTATCATAAATGGATAAATAAATATGATGAAAATGGTAATCTCATAGAAGCAAGCTATTTTGGGCTTAAAGGTGAGCCTGTTATTTTTGGTAAAGAAAGCTATCATAAGTGGATAAATAAATATGATGAAAAAGGTAATAAAATAGAGGGAAGTTTCTTTGGGCTTAAAGGTGAACCCATCCTTGATAAAGATGGCTATCATAAATGGATAGCTAAATATGATGAAAAAGGTAATCACCTAGAGAGCAGCTATTTTGATTTGAAAAGTAAACCTATCCTTATTAAAGATGGCTATCATAAATGGACAAAAAAATATAATAAAAATGGTAAGCCAATAGAAACAAGTTTCTTTGGGCTTAAAGGTGAACCTATCCTTATTAAAGATGGCTATCAAAAGTGGACAGCTAAATATGATAATAGAGGTAATAAAATAGAAGAAAATTTCTTTGGGTTTAAAGGTAAACCTATTCTTTATAAAGAGGGTTACCACAAACGGATAACTAAATATAATGAAAAAGGTAACCAGATAGAACGCTGTTATTTTGATCTGAAAGACAAACCTATCTTTGCTAAAGATGGTTATCATAGGTGGGTAACCAAATATGATGAAAAAGGTAATCGAATAGAAGATTATAGCTTTGGTTTAACAGGAGAACCCGTACTTGATATCTATGGTGTATACAAATGGGTACAGAAATATGATAAAAAAGGTAATAAAATAGAAAAAAGCTATTTTGGGTTAGCTGGAAAAGTAGTTTCTCATAGTAAAAAAGGTTATCACAAATGGGTAGCTAAATATGATGAAAAAGGCAATCAAATAGAAAAGCATTATTTTGATACAAAAGGTAAACCTGTTTCTATCAAAGAATAAAAACAGGCTTTTACTAAACTTACAATTATAAAAACAAACTCTGTAATATATCTATGGCTACTTTACTCACTGCTGCACCCAATGCCGCCTTAAAAATCGACTCTTTTTTAACTCGTGCCACACTCACCGCCACCCCAATATGTATCAACACTCCAAACCCATATACCGCAAAATACATCTTAACCATAAAACCTAACCACATCACTAAATCAAACATGACATCACCTCAAACTATACAACACAAAAATAAAATATCCATCACACAATGAATAACTCACTGTATTGATACTAAGTTTGCGGTATTTGCCACTTATTTGAATAAACACTTGTTTAGTCATTGTTTCGCTACTTTCCCCCAAAAATAAACACGCTGTAACAAAACTAAACACACAGGTAACAAGAAGCGAAACAATGCCAAAAAATAACCCTGCATACGGTGAAAAACTAGCCAAAACACTACAACAAAAAATGGATCAAGGTGGACATCGACAAGTCGACTTAGCCGCACTACTAGGCGTAAACCGTAAAATCATTCATGATTGGCTAAAAGGTACCCGTGTTAACCCAATAAAATATAAATTTGTAGAACAACTCGCTAATCACTTCCAACTCAAAGGGGAAGAACGCCAAGTATTTTTTATTGATTTAGGCTATCCTACTACTGTGAACAATGAAAAAGATGACACCCAAAAAATATACTTAAAACATATTGTTATATTATATGATGGCTTAAGCTCGCATGATAAAACTAACGCTGAAAACTTAAAAAAATCTCTTGATCCCCAAAGCTATGTTGTCGATATTGATCAAAAAACAGAGTTACTTCATGATACTTTAGAGCGTGCAGACTGGATAATCACCCTCCTCTCCCCCCAAACCATTTACAGTGAAACCCTGCTTGAAAAAATCAGCATGGCTTACGACATTAGCCAGCGTAACTACAGCAAACTCATCGCACTCTCCCAAAACCCCCTTGAAACACTAGATCAAGACCTCCTCGCCTTACTCCCAGAACGGCACTGTTTTGATTACACCAACAAAGATAAATTAAACAACTTTCTCAATAATATCATCGACAAAGCCAACCCCAGCTATGAACTAGAAATGGTTAGTGGGGCAATTCCACTAGACTCTAACTTCTACATAGAACGCCAAGCGGATGAACTCTTTAAAGCCGCTTTTTTACGCAGTGACTCCGCAATATTGATCAAAGGCGCGCGCCAAGTCGGCAAAACCTCCCTACTCGCACGCGGAACACAACTGGCGCGTGATGCAGGCTACAAAGTCATACTCACCGACCTACAACGACTAGTTAGCAGTGACTTTGCCGATTTAGAAAGCTTTTTTATTGCTATCGGCTGCCTGATGGCAGATCAACTACGACTGGATGACTATCCACAAGATGTATGGCGCGCACGACGCTCCCCTAATATGAACTTTGATATCTACATGCGTGATATCGTCCTCGGCAGCACAGATAAAAAAATCCTCTGGGCAATTGATGAAGCAGATAAACTACTCTCTTGCCAATTCAGTGATGATATCTTTGCACTCTTCCGCTCTTGGCATAATGATCGCGCCTTACAACCTGATGAACCCTGTAAACGCCTCAGCCTCGCCCTCTCCTACTCCACTGAACCTTATCTATTTATCAAAGATTTAAATCAATCCCCCTTTAATGTTGGCACTAAACTGACCTTAGATGACCTTAATACAGCACAAATTAAAGACTTAAATGACCGCTATGGCTCACCGCTATCACAAAATGAAATCGCAGAATTTGAAAAACTAACAGGGGGACAGCCGTATCTAGTACGCAGTGCATTAAATGAAATGGTGATGCCTGAGCCACAACTTAATTTTGAGCAATTTCTAACGCATTTAGAAAAAAATGAAAACAGCCTAAATGATCACCTAAAACGTATTGTATTAATGTTAGAAAAAGACAAAGACTTGTATGATGTGGTTAAAACTTTTTTAAGTTCTAACACAATAGAAAATAAAGCAGATTTTATGCGATTAAACAGCGCGGGGATTATCAAAGGGTCACAGGAACGCCCACAAATGCGTTGTGAACTATATACAGAATATTTACAAAAAACATTGTAAAAATACAGAGTGTTACTGCTATTAAATTAAGGATTAAAAGCAATATTCCCTTCGTTACAACGCTCTGCATCACTGCCATTAAGTTAAGGCTTAAAAGCAATACTTCCGTGCCCTTTTAGTAAAAGCTAAACTGGTACGAGAACGGTGTTTTACTCTTGGTGGATGGCGACTCTCTCTGACAACAGTGGGAGTCATT
>Ga0193950_1000016_pt1 | contig 92305 bp, 79 predicted proteins | sample BB_1_MG_FD_144485 | JGI IMG/M metagenome (GOLD analysis project Ga0193950, IMG submission 144485) | Microbial mat bacterial communities from the Broadkill River, Lewes, Delaware, United States - BB_1_MG | ecosystem: Environmental > Aquatic > Freshwater > River > Microbial mats | place: USA...
AAAACTGGAAGATTTGTTTTTAATGACTCCCACTGTTGTCAGAGAGAGTCGCCATCCACCAAGAGTAAAACACCGTTCTCGTACCAGTTTAGCTTTTACTAAAAGGGCACGGAAGTATTGCTTTTAACCCTTAACTTAATGGCAGTGGTGCAGTGGGAGCAAAAAAAACAGGGAAAAGCCTTAGGCTCTGCTGCGTAACTTCAGTATGTCATATAGAAATAATAATTTCACAGAATAAAAAAAGGGGAACACTTAAAAAGTGTTCCCCTTTTTAGACAATTATAAATCTAAAAGAGGTTTATTATTCGTCTGTAACACATCCTTCAGAGGCATTTTTTACATTTTTAATGTATTTGTATAATGTACCACGGGTGGCTTTATAAGGAGGCATTTGCCATGCTGCTTTACGTGCTGCCATCTCTTCATCGCTGATATCAACAGTAATTGTTTTATTTGCAGCATCTAAAGTGATTTTATCCCCGTCTTTAATTAAACCAATTGGTCCACCTTCTTGTGCTTCAGGTACGATGTGACCAACGATAAAGCCATGTGAACCACCTGAAAAACGACCATCGGTTAATAAGGCAACATCACTACCTAAACCTGCACCCATAATAGCAGATGTTGGGGTGAGCATTTCAGGCATTCCCGGCCCACCTTTAGGTCCTTCATAACGAATCACAACAACATCACCTTTTACAATTTGTTGCTGTTCTAATGCACTCAGCATGTCTTCTTCACAGTCGTAAACTTTAGCAGGCCCTGTAAAGGTTAAACCCTCTTTACCTGTGATTTTTGCAACAGACCCTAAAGGTGCTAAATTTCCTTTTAAGATTTGGATATGTCCAGATTCTTTAATGGGGGTTTCTAAAGGTAAAATAACATCTTGTCCTTCTGTTAAAGCAGGAACTTCAGCTAAGTTTTCAGCAATGGTTTTTCCTGTGACAGTTAAGCAGTCACCATGTAGTAAACCTTTTTCAAACAAGTATTTCATCACAGCTGGAATACCACCAATATTATGTACATCTTCCATGACGTACTTACCACTTGGTTTTAAGTCAGCAATGAAAGGAATTTTATCACTGGTTACTTGGAAGTCATCAATACTTAATTCAACATCCACCGCTTTAGCCATCGCTAATAAATGTAATACAGCATTAGTAGAACCACCTAATGCCATGATCACAACCATTGCATTTTCAAAGGCTTCACGGGTCATAATATCGCGTGGTTTAATGTCACGCTCTAATAATACCTTAATGGCTTCCCCAGCACGTTTACATTCGTCTAACTTACCACCATCTACCGCAGGAGTTGATGAACTGTAAGGTAAAGACATACCTAAGGCTTCAATCGCTGATGCCATTGTATTTGCAGTGTACATACCACCACATGCTCCCGGTCCGGGGCAAGATTTACGTACCACTTCTTGGCGGTCTTCTTCGCTGAGTGTACCTGCAATAAATTCACCATAAGATTGGAAAGCAGAAACAATATCTAACACTTGATCGTGGTTGCTGTTCCCCGGTTTAATTGTCCCCCCATATACCATGATAGATGGGCGGTTAATACGCCCCATCGCAATTAAACACCCCGGCATATTTTTATCACAACCGGGGATAGAAATATTGGCATCATACCATTGCCCTGACATGACTGTTTCAATGGAATCAGCAATAATATCACGGGATTGTAGAGAGTAACTCATGCCAGATGTACCCATTGACATCCCATCACTGACACCGATGGTATTAAAACGCATCCCTACCATGCCTGCGGCTTCAACACCTGTTTTGACATGTGTTGCTAAATCCATCAAGTGCATATTACAGCTGTTGCCATCATACCAAACACTGGAAATACCAATTTGTGGTTTATCCATGTCTTCTTCAGTCATCCCTGTGGCATATAACATCGCTTGCGATGCCCCTTGGGATTTAGGTTGTGTAATTTTTGCACTGTGTTTATTTAATGGTTTAGCCATTGAATTCTCCTAAATTAACAGTAAATGACCCTGCTAAAATATATAACACCCAGTTGATAGGCGACATGACGTACGTTAGTTAAAACTAGAACGTGTGTATTTTTTCTATACGGTACTGCATAATTGAATATAAATACAATCACCTTATATAAAAAATAGTTATTTTTTAGTATAAATTTTATAAATAGAGGGGGGAGTAATCTATATTGATTACTTTATAATTCAATTTGTTATATATAGAACTACTTTTTTCTGTATGATGAAAAAAGGGTGCTATAAAACAGTTTGTTGTATTTTCATATATCAGGCAAACGATTACAAGCAACACCGATTAATTCTTTTTACTGTTTTAATAGCAAGGAGGGGGAATATCGATTTATAGCCATTTCTTTAACATTTTTTCAAGCTGATGTAATTTCACAGGTTTACTTAAATAATCATTCATTCCTACTGCAAGACAATGCTCAGCATCACCTTCCATCGCATTGGCCGTTAAGGCAATCACAGGAATGGGATCACGTTGCCGATGTTTTTCTTGAGTACGAATAATTTTTGTGGTGGTAAAGCCGTCCATTTCTGGCATTTGGCAGTCCATAAAGATTAAAGAAAAACTATTATTTTCTAATTGCTCAAGTGCTTTTTTCCCATTAATCGCTACACTGACATGACAATGTAGCTTTTGTAACATAATACGTGCAACTTTTTGATTAACAGGGTTATCTTCAACTAATAATACTTTACAAGGTGCTTCTGCACTCAGTTCAATTTCTGCATTATCAATCGTTTTTGCTACATTATTAATATACCCTGTTGTCGCAGAAAGTGTACGTAATAATTTATTATAGCCAACAGGTTTGGTTAAACAGGCAGCAAGGCGTTTACGTTGGTGAGTGGGTAGAGCTTGATTAGTGGGGGTTAACATAATCAATGCAAGTTTATTTAGCTTAGGGTTAGCACGAATAGAACGCACTAAATTTAAGCCATCAATAGTGGGTAAACCATAGTCAATGATAACAATATCATAAGACTGTTGTTCTAATTTCTGTAAACCTGCCATCGCATTATCGCTTACCTCAGCCTGCATTCCCCATGCAGCTAACTGGGTTTGTAACTGCTTACAACTGTTTGCATTATCATCAACAATTAATACTCGTAAGCCATTTAATGCACTGATACTCTCTTGTTGAGGGGCTTGGATTTGCGCTGTTTTTAAAGGGAGATCAAGCCAAAAAGTACTGCCTTTTCCTAAAGTACTGGTAATACCAATTTCACCATGCATTAAGTCAACAAGGCGTTGTACAATGACTAAGCCCAAACCTGTGCCACCATAACGGCGTGACATGGAGCTATCAGCTTGGGTAAAGGGTTTAAATAAACGGCGTTGTTGTTCGGTACTAATCCCAATCCCTGTATCATTAATTTCAATATGTAAGCGGACTAAATTTTTAGTTAATTCATTGACTTTAATGCACAGTAAAACTTCACCTTTTTCAGTGAATTTTAATGCATTTCCAAGTAAATTAATGAGTAATTGACGTAATCGAGCAGGATCCCCTTTTAACATAATTGGATTAGGGGGTAAGTGATAGAGTAGCTCAATCCCTTTATTATCTGCGCTGGTACTAAACAGGTGCATGACCTCATCAACAACACCATGTAATTCAAAATCAACACTGTCTAAACGTAATTTTCCTGCTTCAATCTTAGAAAAATCAAGAATGTCATTGATAATGGTAAGTAAACTCTCCCCTGAACTACGAATTGTTTCCACATAATCACGTTGCTGCTGATCTAAGGACATATGTAGCAATAAATCAGTTAAACCAATAATACCGTTCATTGGTGTGCGAATTTCATGGCTCATTGTTGCTAAAAAGGTGCTTTTCGCTAAATTTGCTGCTTCTGCCGCTTCTTTAGCTTCCTGTAATTCTAGTGTTGTACGTTTTCTATCTGAAATATCTCGCACAAAACTAAATAAAACATCTTGCCCAAATAAAGCAACAAAGTTAACACTGACCTCAACATCAATCAGTTTTTTTGATTTACATCTAAATTGAACTTCAAATCGATCAAAACCTTGACGTTTAACTTTAGCAATATGCAGTTGAATTGCCGTTTCATCACGGGTTGTTTCTAGTTCTGATACTGACATAGTGAGCAGCTCTTCACGGCTGAACTCAGTCATTTTACAGTAGGCAGGATTGACATCTAAAATACGCCCTGATGTATCAACTAGCAAAAAGCCATCTATTGAGCTATCGAGAATAGATTGATTACGTTGAATTTCTAGGTTTAATTGCTGCTCTGTATCCCTAAATTCGGTAATATCAGTAATTAAACCAACAATAAAACGTTCCCCTTCAGGGTTGGTATACAAGCTTTTTTTGCTTAAGCCAATACGCGCCCCTTGAGAGGTTTGATACACCACTTCTTTAATATCTACATGCCCTGTATCCAATACTGCATCATCACGTTCCCAAAAATAATGGGCTTGTTGTTTAGAAAAGACATCATAATCAGAACTGCCTAATAGTTGCTCACGTGACATACCACAAAATTTACAAAAGGCATCATTGACTACAATCCATTGATGATGATGATTTTTAACAAATACAGGAGAGGCAAGCGTATTGATAATTTTATCTAAAAAGTTTTTAGAATCTAATAAGGCTTGATTAGCTTGTTGTTGCTGGGTAATATCAGTATGGGTTCCTACCATACGAGTAATATTTCCCTCTTCATCATGGACTAAAGTACCCCGTGATAAGACCCATGCATAGCTTTGATTTTTTTGCCTAACACGATGGGTGCTTTCATAGATATCTGTTTTTCCATCCATACAGGCTTGTACTTTTTCTAATACATTTTCTTTATCATCAGGGTGTAATAAATCAAAAAAACCATTGAAATTATTGGAAATATCTTCAGGAGTATAGCCCAACATATTCAGCCAACGAGGAGAATAATAGGACTCATTGGTATTCACATTCCAATCCCAGATCCCATCTTGACTACCACGTAATGCTAATTCAAACCGTTGTTCTCGTGCCTGCAAGGTTTGTTCAACAAGTTTTTGTTCAGTAATATCTTGAAACATGGATAAAGATTGGAATTCACCTTCACGTGTTTCTACACGTGTTACAGATAATAAACACCATAAAAGTGTTCCATCTTTACGAATATAACTTTTTTCAACTTGGTAATAATCAATTAAGCCAGTAATTAATTGTTGAAAATTTTTGATGCTTAAATCGATATCTTTAGGGTGGGTAAAGGCAGAAAAGTGCATAGCAAGAAATTCAGCCTCGCTATAGCCAAGCATATGTTCCAAGGCTTGGTTAACTGAAATAGGGTAGCCTTTTGAATTTGCTAGCAAAATACCCATAGGACTATTGGAGAAAAGTTTATGGTAACGCTGTGCATCTTCATGCTCTAAAGATAAAGGCGTTAGTGCTGCATAAAAATGCTCAGGATTAGTATTGCTTGCTTGATCAGGCGTTAATTCCCATTGAAACCAATGATAATCACCATGACTGGTTTGTAAGCGTGCACTAAATGATACCTTATCATTTATAGTATAGACCTGTCGTAATGCAGTGAGTGACGTATTTAAATCATGCGGGTGTAATAAATCATCAAAACAACATTGCAATAAATAAGATTTCTGATGGTCTAAGGATTTTTCCCATGCTGCAGAAACCTCTAAAAAACGTCCTTGTCTATCAACAACACATAACATGATTGTTGAAAGTGATAAAAAAGGCGCGCAATCTCTTGCCTCCATATTGTCACATCCTAATGTATGGCGGTATTACCTATTATTTATTACAAATGCGAATAATGATATCAATACCTGTTGCTTCAGTGCCTGCGGGCAAATGCGGCAATTGATTTAACAATAAGTTATTAGATGTATCAATATCTATCAATTCTCCCGTATCAACATTATAGAAATGGTGATGGTTTGATATATTGGAATCATAGAACACTTTTGTGGGATCAACAATAACCTGTTTAATTAACCCCTTTTCAACAAATAAGCCTAAAGTGTTATATACTGTTGCTTTAGAAACCAAAGGCTTGAGTTTCGCTAATATATCATCTGCAGATAAATGTTGTGCTTTAGACAACAATAATTGCGCAATTTGTAAACGCTGTTGTGTTGGAGTGATATTAAAATGGCGTAGAAAACTAAGCGTAGAGGCTTTTTCTAACGGAACTGCTGTAATCATATTGATAATATGGCTGTCTGTTTCATCATTTTTATCTATAAACATTCTGTCATTGAGCGAGTGTAAGCACTGACCCATTGACAGTCGTCTATATCGGCTGTAATGTGCTAGCACTTTTTTGCAGCATAGTATGGTATACCATGCATGAACTTTTTAATAGTCAGCATTGTATTATCATGTAACTAAAAAAAGGATTAATTATTTATTGTAGTGATAATTAAAATGCGTAAAAGAGTATGTATGACAAATAAAATACACCTCATTAGCCAAATTTACTATACACTATAATACACTATATTTTTATCGACTTCTTACCACTTACCCATACTATATATCACGTTTTTTAATGGTCACACATTATAGTTAAGCATGTGGGGGAGAAGGAAATAAAATACAAGGCAGCAGGATGCTGCTTCATTTAATAAGCCAAAATATTGATAGGCTGAGCTTTATTTATTAAGAGTTTAAGGATAGTTTGCTTTGAACGACGAATTTCCCCGTATAAAACGCCTCCCCCCCTATGTGTTTAACATCGTTAATGAGTTAAAAGCACAAGCGCGAGCGCGGGGAGAAGATATTATTGATTTAGGGATGGGAAACCCTGATCAACCCACGCCACAACCGATTGTGGATAAGTTAGTGGAAGTTGCACAGCGTAAAGATACGCACCGTTACTCTATGTCACGGGGTATTCCACGTTTACGTCGAGCGATCACGCAGTGGTATCAACGCCGCTATGATGTCACGCTTGATCCAGAAACGGAAGCCATTGTCACCATTGGCTCTAAAGAAGGTTTAGCCCATTTAGCCTTAGCCACAGTTGGACCGGGAGATACCGTATTAGTCCCTAACCCCAGTTACCCTATCCACCCCTATGGATTTGTAATTGCAGGGGCAGATATTCGCCATGTGCCACTTGTTCAAGGAGGGGATTTTTTTGCAGAATTAGAAAAATCTATTACCTCTTCTTGGCCACGTCCAAAAATGCTGGTATTAAATTTCCCTGCAAATCCCACAGCCCAATGTATTGAGCTTGATTTCTTTGAAAAAGTGGTGGAAATTGCTAAAGAGCATAAAATTTGGGTAATTCATGATTTAGCCTATGCGGATATTGTTTTTGATGGCTATCGTGCACCCTCTATTTTAGAAGTTGAAGGTGCAAAAGATGTCGCAATTGAGTCCTTTTCATTATCAAAAAGCTACAATATGCCGGGGTGGCGTGTTGGCTTTATGTGTGGAAACCCTACATTGGTTGCCGCATTAGGAAGAATGAAATCTTACTTGGATTACGGAACTTTTACTCCAATTCAAGTGGCTGCCATTAAAGCATTAGAAGATTGTGATGAATATCCTGTTGAAATTTGTCAAATGTACCAAGATCGCCGTGATGTCCTGTGTGAAGGCTTAAGTGCAATTGGGTGGGAAGTGGAAAAACCTAAAGCGACGATGTTTGTATGGGCAAAAATCCCTGAGCAATATCGCCACATGGGTTCATTAGAGTTTTCTAAAAAATTACTTGCAGAAGCTAAAGTTGCCGTTTCTCCAGGGATTGGCTTTGGTGATTATGGTGATGAATATGTACGGATTTCATTAATTGAAAATCCACATCGCACTCGCCAAGCACTACGTGGTATTCGTGAAATGTTCAAAAAAGATCAAAACGCGTAAAAATATTTTTTGTCATTTAGTATTCATGACAGGGAAACAATCACCCTGTCATGATGCTTTGGTATCCCATTCAATAAAAGGGGCGAATTATTGCCCTATTCTCTGTTATTATTCCAATGTCGTACACATGAAAATGGTGATAATAACCTTTGATTGTTTTATATTCACGCTTAACATTATGTATAAAAAGGGAAAATAAATGTTAGATCCTGTTAAGGTCGGCGTATTGGGTTTAGGTACTGTCGGTGGCGGTACGGTTGGTGTATTACAAGGTAATGCGGAAGAAATTGCGCGCCGTGCTGGACGTGGCATTACGGTAACACATGCGTGTGCACGTGAGATTAAACAAGCAAACTTTAATCTTGATGCGATTACGTTAACCCAAGATTTAACCGATATTATCACGAACCCTGACATTGATATTGTTGTTGAGCTAATTGGTGGTACCACACTTGCCAAAGATGTGACCTTACAAGCGATTGAAAATGGTAAACATGTTGTTACTGCAAACAAAGCATTAATTGCTAAACATGGAAATGAGATTTTCCAAGCTGCACAAGAAAAAGGTGTGATGGTAGCTTTTGAAGCAGCCGTAGCAGGTGGGATTCCTGTCATTAAAGCTGTACGTGAAGGTTTAAGTGCTAATAAAATAAACTGGTTAGCAGGTATTATTAATGGTACAGGTAACTTTATCCTAACTGAAATGCGTGACAATGGCAGTGCCTTTGCCGACGTATTAAAAGAAGCCCAAGATTTAGGGTATGCGGAAGCCGATCCAACTTTTGATATTGAAGGCGTAGATGCTGCGCATAAATTAGCCATTTTAGCCTCGATTGCATTTGGTATTCCATTGCAATTTGATAAAGTCTACATGGAAGGCATTACCAAGATCACTATTGATGATGTGACCTATGCTGAAGAATTAGGCTACCGCATCAAGCATTTAGGGATTGCAAAACGTAGTGATAAAGGCGTAGAAATGCGTGTTCATCCTACTTTAGTCCCTGCTGAGCAATTACTTGCCAATGTAAACGGTGTAATGAATGCGGTGATGGTTAACGGTGATGCGATTGGTGATACTTTATTCTACGGGGCAGGCGCAGGTGCACAACCAACTGCTTCCGCTGTTGTCGCAGATATAGTGGATGTAGTACGTACTTTAACCGCCGATCCTGAAAACCGTGTACCTCACTTAGCTTTCCAACCAAATGCTTTAGCTGATACAAATATCTTACCTATTGAAGAAGTGGAAACAGCTTACTATTTACGTATGGATGCCACGGATAAAGTCGGTGTGTTAGCAGAAGTAACACGTGTTTTAAGTGAAAATGCTATTAGTATCGAAGCGATTATCCAAAAAGAACCTGCAGCAGGTGCTAGTCACTTACCAATTGTACTATTAACACATAAAGTGAGTGAAGCCAGTATGAATACTGCTATCGTTGCAATTGAAAACCTTGATGGTATCAATGGTAATGTGATGAGAATGCGTGTAGAAAGTTTAGCGGGCTAAACTTTACTTGCTATTTTGTAGGGTGGAATACGGTACGTGATAGACTATCTTTAAAATTAATCTATGAAGGACGCATCTATTACCACCCTACAAAATACATGAAATATATTCAATACAGAGAGGATATAAACCCTCTCTGTATAGCTTGAAATAAAGCACTCTAAGCCTTACTATGGCTAAAACTGATCAATACATCAATAAAAATAAAAAATACCACATTTTACTATCATATCTCAAAAAATACGAAATACACCCCATTAACCATGTATTACCTCCTACCCCCATGCGATTATGCGAACATCACTTGTTATTGAATTAAACTCTCCTGATGCTACCGTGGTTGATTGGGCAAGTTTTCACCCTAAAACAGGGGAAATCACCGCACAGGGGCATCACACTGCACTCAATAACCTACCTCATGCCAGCATTACATGGGTATTAATTCCTTCTACTGAAGTCCTTTTTAGTCAATGTCATGTTCCCAGCCAACAACAGCAACGTATCATACAAGCGATTCCCTATGCTTTAGAAGATGAGTTAATCAGTGATGTAGAAAGCTTACACTTTGCCATTGCAGAACGTGATAAAAGCTCGCAACAAGTCACCACCGCTATCATTGATGATCAGCGTATGCAGGCTTATCACCAATGGCTACAACAGGCAAATCTGACTCATGCCCGCCTTGTCCCCAGTTTATATGCCTTACCTTATGATCCAGAGAGTTGGAGCTTTTTCCAACATGCAGATCAAGCTTTGATGCGTACTGCTAAGTACCAAGGTTTTTGTATTGAATCTGATCAGTTAAGCACGGCTTTAACACTTGCCAGTACCTCCAGCGCATTACCTGAAAAAATAACCAGCTATTTAACATTAAAACAAAGCCCGCCCACGGCTTTACACAGTCTTGGGGTCAAATTAGTGCAGCAGGATATTAATCACCGTTGGACTTTGTATGCACAAAGCCTTGCCAAAGCAGCAGATTTTACCTTATTACAAGGTGACTACACCCCGAAAAAAAATCGCAGCCAATTATTAAAAACATGGGGAATCACCTTAGCTTTATTAGGCTGTATTGTGCTTACCGCAATCGCCGACCAATGGTTACAGGTAAAAAAATTACGTGAGCAGCGACAGCAAAACACCACACAGATGGTATTACTGTATAAACGTGCTTTTCCGCAAGTCCAGCGTGTGGTCAATCCACGGGTACAAATGGAGCAGCAACTAAAACGTATTAAAAGCCAAGGTGGTACAGTACAAGGACAGCATTTTTTAAAGATACTAGATGCTGTTGCCCCCCTTTTAGCACGTGCCCCTAATATGCAACTGCGCCGACTTGAATATCGTCAACAGCGATTACTGGTTGAATTTAATGTTGCCTCACTACACGCACTAGAGCAAATTAAACAAGGCATTCATAGCCAAGGGTTACAGGTAAAAGTCGATAATGCCAGCAGCCAAAATAACCGTGTTGAAACCCGTTTACAGATTTATTAATTATTTTTTATAAAAGTTGCGTACACTAAGCACTTATATCACTCTTTTGACACTTATCTGAGTACATTTTTAACGTACATCGTGAAATCATTATGTCTATTTTCTTGGTTATATTAAAACGGGATTTAACCTTGGCATATCGGCACCGTGCTGAACTTGCTAACCCCCTATTATTTTTTGTGATTGTTGTCAGCTTATTTCCCTTAGCCGTCAGCCCTGAATCTACTGATTTACAAAAAATTGCCTCTGGGGTCATTTGGGTCGCCGCCTTGCTGGCTGCTATGTTATCGCTAGATACCTTATTTCGCTCTGATTTTGAAGATGGCAGTTTAGAACAACTTGCCCTGACCCCCCACGCCTTACCAATTATTGTGTTAGCTAAAGTGGTGGCACATTGGCTAATCACAGGTTTACCCTTAATTATCGTCGCACCGTTCCTTGGGGTCTTGTTATTTCTACCAGATGAAGCCATGTTAACACTGATTGCTACCCTACTCTTAGGCACACCCGTATTAAGTTTAGTGGGTGCAATTGGTGTCGCATTAACCGTGGGTTTACGTCGTGGAGGAGTTTTACTTTCCTTATTAGTCTTACCTTTATATATTCCTGTGCTAATCTTTGCTGCCAATGCAGTCAACGTCTCCGCCACAGGCTTAGATATATCAGGACAACTTTTTTTCCTCGGCGCACTATTAACCCTCGCACTCACCTTATCCCCGTTTGCAACGGCTGCTGCACTACGCATTAGTTTAAGTTGATATGCATCATGGGCGACACACTATTGCATCAGTACGATAACCTTAATACGCTTTCCTAGAACGTGAGAACAGTACACTATGTGGGCATTTATACAACGATTTGCATCCCCCAAACACTTTTATCGAATTTCAGGAAAAATGATTCCGTGGTTAGGTTGGACTTGCCTCCTACTTTTTATCATCGGTTTATACTACGGTTTAATCCTTGCCCCCACTGATTATCAGCAAGGGGAAAGCTACCGTATTATTTATATCCATGTACCTGCCGCGTGGCTTTCCATGTTTGTATATATGGTGATGGCAATCTCTGGCGCGATTGGTCTTATTTGGCGGATTAAACTCTCTGATATCATTGCCGCTTGCTCTGCACCCATTGGTGCCTCTTTTACCTTTTTAGCACTGGTGACAGGTTCATTATGGGGCAAACCGATGTGGGGCACATGGTGGGTATGGGATGCACGTTTAACTTCTGAATTAATCTTACTTTTTCTCTATCTAGGTGTGATTGCACTGAATGGTGCAATTGAAGATAAACGTATTGCTGCCCGTGCCAGTGCCATTTTAGCTTTGGTTGGCGTGGTTAACATTCCGATTATTCATTATTCAGTTGAGTGGTGGAATACATTACATCAAGGTGCAACGGTTACAAAATTAGACACCCCCTCCATTCATATCGATATGCTTATTCCACTTTTATTAATGGCATTTGCCTTTAAATTTTATTATGCGACTGTACTCTTAATGCGCGCCCGCTGTGAAGTGCTCGCACGTGAGAAAAACAGTCATTGGGTCGACACCTTGGTGAATCCAAATCCACCAAGTTCAGCAGAAGGACATTCAACAAATGCGTGAATTTTTCGCCATGGGCGGTTACGCCTTTTATGTCTGGACAAGTTACGGGATTGCGTTTCTTGTCTTGCTTATTAATTTTATTTTGCCATGGCAAGAACATAAACAAATAATCAAAACAATTGCCCGTAAACTACGGAGGAAAGCATCATGACACCCGCACGCAAACAACGTTTGGCCGTTGTCGCTCTTATCGTTTTAGGTGTGGGTGCTACGGTTGCACTGGCACTCACCGCCTTTAGTAAAAATATGCAACTCTTTTTTACCCCTACAGAAATTGCAGAAGGGAAAGCCCCCGCAGGGCAAACTATTCGTGCAGGGGGCTTAGTGATGGCAGAAAGTGTTGTACGTTCTGATAACAGTTTATTAGTTAAATTCACACTCACAGATACCGCTAATACAATTCCTGTTGAATATACAGGTATTTTGCCTGATTTATTCCGTGAAGGGCAAGGGATTGTTGCCTTAGGTAAAATGAACACAGAAAAAACCTTTATTGCCTCTGAAGTGTTAGCCAAACATGATGAAAACTACATGCCGCCTGAAGTGGCAGATGCTCTAGAAAAAGCAGGCGCGACACACCCTGAATCCATTCCTCGTAATACAGATAAAAATTAAACCTTATGATCCCTGAACTTGGACAATTCGCGCTGATCCTCGCGTTATGTCTTGCCTTGGTGCAAGGTATTATCCCGTTGATCGGCGCATCACAGCATTTACCTAACTGGATGGCAGTTGCCCGTCCTGCAGCCTTAGGGCAATTTGTATTTATGACAATTGCCTACGCCTGTTTAACCTATGCCTTCGTAACAAATGATTTTTCTGTGACTTATGTCGCCTCTCACTCTAATACACAACTCCCTTTAATTTATCGTATCGTTAGTGTATGGGGAGGACATGAAGGCTCTTTATTATTATGGAACTACATCCTTGTGATATGGACAGTTGCTGTGGCTTATTATAGCCGCAGCCTACCGCAAGTGATGGCAGTTCGTGTCATTGCTATCATGGGCTTAATTAGTATTGGTTTCTTATTATTCCTATTACTGACCTCTAATCCTTTTGATCGGATGTTCCCATTACCATTAGATGGAAATGACTTAAACCCCTTATTACAAGACCCCGGGCTAATCATTCACCCACCCCTTTTATATATGGGCTATGTTGGTTTTTCCGTTGCCTTTAGTTTTGCTATTGCTGCTTTATTAGGTGGGCAGTTAGACAGTGCATGGGCACGCTGGTCACGTCCGTGGACATTGACCGCATGGTTATTTTTAACATTAGGTATCGCACTGGGTAGCTGGTGGGCATATTACGAACTCGGCTGGGGTGGCTGGTGGTTCTGGGATCCTGTTGAAAATGCATCCTTTATGCCTTGGTTAGTCGGTACAGCACTTATTCACTCCTTAGCCGTGACTGAAAAACGGGGCACCTTTAAAAACTGGACAGTATTATTAGCCATTATTGCTTTTTCATTGAGTTTATTAGGGACTTTCCTTGTACGTTCAGGTGTTTTAACCTCTGTACACGCCTTCGCCACTGATCCAGAGCGTGGGGTATTCATCCTTGCTTTCTTAGGTGTCGTCGTTGGTGGCTCATTAGTTTTATATGCATGGCGCGCCCCAAGTGTTGGAAAAGGGGGGAATTTCTCCTTATTATCACGTGAAACCTTATTATTAATGAATAATATTTTATTAGTAGTTGCCTGTGTCAGTGTTTTACTGGGTACTTTATACCCACTTTTCCTTGATGCCTTAGGTATGGGTAAAATTTCCGTAGGCCCTCCTTACTTTGGAACTGTATTTGGCATGTTATTAGTGCCGCTTCTCATCCTATTAGGTTTTGGCACGCTCACCCGCTGGAAACAAGACAGCGTTGGCAAGTTATCGAGACATGTACGTTTAAGCTTTATCTTAATGTTATTAGTCACCATTGCCATCACTATGATGATGCAAGATAAAGCCTTTTTACCGAGTGCAGCCATTGCTGTTGCCTTATGGATTACCTTTACTGGCTTACAAGGGCTATGGGATCGCATCCGTAATAAGCAAAACAAAATAAATGGTTTACTCACTATTCCCCGTGCTTTCTATGGGATGAGCATTGCACATTTCGGGGTAGCAATATTTATCGTTGGTGTAGTGCTATCTAATGAATACAGTGTTGAAAAAGATGTACGTGCTGTGCCAAATGAGCCAATGATGGTAGGTGATTTCCGTTTTGAATTTACAGGTACAAAACGCCTTCAAGGGCCCAACTACGTGGCAGAACGTGGGCATTTTGATGTCTATCACGGTGAAACACTGATCACACGCCTTGAACCTGAAAAGCGTATTTATACAGTACGTGGCATGCCAATGACTGAAGCCGCGATTGATGCAGGTTTTACCCGTGATTTATACATCGCTTTAGGGGAACCCCTAAAAGATGGTGCATGGAGTGTACGCGTTTACTTTAAATCCTTTATTCGTTGGATTTGGTTAGGAGCATTACTGATGGCATTGGGTGGAATGATTGCCGCCTCTGATCGTCGCTATCGGCAGAAAAACAAAGCCCACGCGACTGATATGGCAAGCAATGAAGCCAGTGCAACCGCATAAAAGGGAGTTATTATGATACGTTATTTATTGCCCCTATTTATTTTTCTTGGCTTGGCTGCTTTTTTATTCCAAGGTTTGAAATTAAACCCGCGTGATCTGGGTTCAACACGTATTGATAAAGCCGCGCCTGCTTTTGAAGCACCGCAATTAGTGAAAGCAGAACAAACTTTTTCTAATCAGGATTTTACAGGGAAAGTCTCTATTTTTAATGCATGGGCATCATGGTGTGTTTCTTGTCGTCAGGAGCACCCTGTATTAATGCAGCTTTCTCAATATACAGATATTCCTATTTATGGCTTAAATTATAAAGATACTCGCCCTGCCGCTTTGGAAGTACTGAAAAAAGACGGTAATCCTTATCAGGTGAGTGCTTTTGATCCAAAAGGTTTAATTGGTATGGATTGGGGCGTGATTGGCACGCCTGAAACCTTTATTGTCGATAAACAAGGGGTAGTACGTTATAAACACGTAGGGCCTTTACATGGTGAAGTATTAAAAAATGAAATCCTTCCTCTTATCAAGCAATTAAGAGAGAGTTAACATGAAATTATTAAGCTATGGACTGTTACTTTTTAGTTTAGTTGCCAATGCATGGGCAATTGATAACGCAGGCATTGAGCTCAGTGATCCTGAGCACCGTGCGCGTTATCAAGTACTGATCGAAGAGTTGCGTTGTGTTGTGTGTCAAAATCAGGCAATTTCTGATTCTAATGCAGAGCTTGCACAAGATTTACGCGATCGGGTACGGGAGATGATTTTATCAGGTATGACAGATACTGAAATCAAAACCTTTTTAGTCAACCGTTATGGGGATTTCGTCTTATATCGTCCCCCCTTACAAAAAAATACTTATGTATTATGGTTGGCTCCTTTGGTGATTTTTCTTGTTGCGATAGTCAGTTTATTTTTTGTGATTCGTCGCCATCGCCGCACTACATTAAAAGCCCCTGTATTAACTGATGCTGAACGTGCCAAAATTGATAAGGCACTAAAGCAAGATGAGCAATAAGGATCATCAATCATGCTGAGTTTTTGGATTATTGCGGTATTGCTGACGGTTGCCGCTTTAGCATTTGTTATTCCACCGTTATTACGTCAGCAACAATTGAATGAAACTGTCGATCGTAATCATATTAATATTGCAATTTACAATGAACGTTTAGCAGAGTTAGATCAAGATAAAAGCTTACCTGAGGATGAGAAAGCGCAAATCAAGCAGGAGTTAGAGAAAACCCTTGCACAAGATTTGAGTGAAGCATCCAATAAGGTGTCTACAGCTCGGGCGCGTTGGGTGAGTGGGGTTATTTTCCTTGCAGTGCCAGCTATGGCGTTTAGTTTGTATATTTATGAGATTGGTGATGAGCAGTTTTTTGCAGGTAAAATACCCGTAGCAGAGGCTGTAGCGGAGGAGAATTTGCCACCTGTTGAGGATATGGTGACTGAGTTAGCGCAGCGTATGCAGCAAGACCCGTCTAATTTAGAAGGCTGGTATTTGTTAGCGCGTTCTTATACAGGCTTAAAGCGTTATCCTGAAGCCGCCGCAGCTTATAAGAGTGCTTTAGCTGTGGGTGGGGATAAAAATGTTGATATCTTAACTGATTATGCTGAAGTGTTAGCGTTTACCCAAAAGGGTAGTTTTGCAGGGGAAGCGACAAGTTTATTAGCTAAAGCTTTAGCTGTGAATCCTGTGAATCAAAAAGCGTTGTGGTTGTCTGGGTTTGCAGCAATGCAGGCACAAGCGTATCAGCAAGCGGTCACACATTGGCAAGGTTTATTAACTCAAATTCCTGCAACGGAAACTGAAGTGATTGAGACCTTAAATAAACAAATTGCGCAAGCACAAGCGAAGGGTGGTTTGGATGTGACGGCAACGCCAAGTACTGCAGTTGTACAGAAGCCTGTTGTGGTAGCAGAGCCAGAAGCGGCTAGTACAGTACGTTTGACGGTGAGTGTTGATTTAGATAAAAGTTTGAAGGATAAAGTAAATCCTGATGCAATTTTGTTTGTGTATGCACGTGCAACTTCAGGGCCACCAATGCCTTTGGCAATTGTTCGTAAGACAGTACGTGATTTACCGTTAACGGTGAGTTTAGATGATAGCATGGCAATGGTACCTGCAATGCGTTTATCTAGTTTTCCAGAGGTGGCAGTGATAGCACGTATTTCTGAAGCAGGGTCAGCGACAACACAATCAGGTGATTTAGTCGGTCAGTTAACCCCTGTGGTAATTAGTGATACCCCTGAAGTGAAAGTGACCATTAATCAACTTGTACCTTAGTTTTTAAACCTTTCTTTATGGCAATAGCGTCCTGTTATTGCCATTATTTTATACACTACCTTTTTCTTCTGTTACAGCTTTATCACGTACTAAAAATACAAAGGAAAAAATAGCTGACCGTGTTATCTGAAGGAGTAGTTGTAAATTTTCAATAAAATTATCTTCTTTTATAAAAGACCTCTTTCATAAGTAGTTTATAATCTAAAAATGAAATATGAAACAGTAAAATTATTAAAAAATAGTGATTTTAAAAGGCTAACAGGAGTACATCGTTCTACTTTCGAGAAGATGTTGAAAGTTGTCCAAACCAGTTTAAGGAACTTTGGGCGACCTCCTAAGCTAAGTCGTGCTGATCAACTATTAATGACATTAATGTATTGGCGTGAATATCGAACAGAATTTCATATAGGTATTGATTATGGTGTAAGTGAAGCAACAGTTTGTAGAACAATCATGAAGATAGAACATGTATTGTTAGCTAGTGGGCAATTTACTCTCCCAAGTAAACGTACCTTATTAGAAGAATGTTCATCAGAAGAATTGGTTATTATTGATGCAACAGAGCAAGCAATTGAGCGTCCTAAAAAAAACAAAAAAAATACTATAGCGGAAAGAAGAAGTATCACACCCAAAAAGCTCAAATATTAATCAATATGAGAACGAAAAAGGTTTTAGCGACCTATTTTGGTAAAGGTTCACAACATGATTTTATATTATTTAAATGTAGCAAAACTAATATATTAGAATGTATACGCCTATTTATTGATAAAGGTTATCAGGGTATTCATAAACTCCATTCAAATAGCTTTATACCAATAAAAAAGCCAAGAAAGCGTTATTTAACAAAGCTTGAAAAAAAATATAATCAGCAACTTTCTAAGCAGCGTATTTATGTTGAGCATGTTATCCGCTCACTTAAAATATTTCGTATATTAAGTGAGCGTTATAGAAATAGACGTAAACGTTTTGCTCTTCGATTTAACCTTATTGCTGCTTTATATAATTTTCAAATTAGATAGCCATCTACTTTTGAAAGAGGTCTAAAGACTATATCATCTATAAATTTATATGAACTATAGATATCACTTGGCTCATCTGATTTATGGATTACGACAAATTGATGTTCTAAGCTATTTCTCCACTCTTTTAGAAATGCCCACTCTCCATCCTTATGTTTATTTAAGTCAGTAGCAATACTATATAAGGCTAATAATCCAGGATTTCGTATTGTATCAAATCTCTCTCTACGATCATTACAGTCGAGTTTCCAAAAATTTTGAAATGATATATCTTTACTTCTAGAAGGGTATATATCATATAATTCACAAATAGCTACCCCAATTTTATCTAAAATACCAAAACATAACCTAAATACTGTACGAATTTTTTCTACATCTAATCCAAGTAATTCATCATTAAATAGCTCAGAAAAGTATGATTCAAACTGTAAGCTGTCTTCTATATCAGAGGTGTAGTATTCATAGTATAGATGCCTTGCAAAATAAAATTCAGATTTAAGGCGGTTTAATACCATTTCCATTGGGATAACGAAATCACCCGCAATACCTTCTGGTGTTAATATTGTGAGATCATCTTCAGCAGTACATTTACAATAAATGCCATGCTCTGATAAAGTTAAACATTTATCTAAGCAAAATTTTCTAAAATCGCTTAATTCTCCATATTTTTTGTTTATTTGTTCCTCATATTCTTTGCATGAATTATTATCTATACTAGGCTCTGTTGATATTTCATCGAGTCATAATCATAATTGAAGTAAAATGTAGAAAGCTCATGAAGTTGATGTCTTTTTTATCAAACCGAGAAAAAACACGGCGATAATGCTTTAACTTTCCAAAAAAATACTCAACTAAATGACGCTCTTTATAGGCAAAAAAATCACATTTCCTAGGATTGATAGCATTTGAGCGAGGGGGGCAAAGCACTGTTATTCCTCTTTTTTCTAACCTTACTATCATCTGAAAAGATTCATAGCCTTTATACATCATGACTCTGAGTGTTTATATACCTATGAGTAAATTTTCAGCCTGTCCAACATCAGAGGCTTGTCCAGCAGTAAGAATAAATCTTAAAGGATGTCCTAGCGCATCAGTTAATGCATGTACTTTGCAGCTAAACCCACCCACTGAACGCCCTAAGGCTTTTCCCTGTTTTTTTTGCTCCCGCTGCACAGGCATGAGCACGAATAGTAGTTGAATCAATAAAGCACTCTTGTAAATCAGGTTCATGGTTTATCCATTCAAACATTTGTGCCCAAATTTGCCTTTTACTCCACCTGTCAAAGCGTTTAAATACTGTGTTCCACTTACCATATTCAGAAGGCAAAGCACGCCATTGACTACCTGTTCGTAATATCCATAATACCGCATCAATAAAGAGGCGACATTGTGCAGGTTCTCCTATATAAACATGAGGATGGGAGGATAAAAACTGATGGATAAGTTCCCATTGATCATCTGTAAGGTGAAATCGGCTCATGCTATTATTTGAAACTCAAAATACTTCTGTATATAGAGTTGAGTAATCAATGTCAACAGAACCTAACAATAAAGGAGGTTTTTTCTTTTATCTCATTAATACCAAATTCCTGTGCTGAGAGTTCTTGTTTGAGTGCTAACCAAAGTAAAAGCACAATAAATAAAGTAAGCTTAATAATACTGTACATACAGCTTGCCTCCAAAGTACCTACATTGCCTTTTTTAAAGGAATGCAAAGCTTATACCGATCTAAAGAATTATTTTTATCTCGATAAGGTTTTAATTAAAGTTGTACCCTATAAACGAATGCGTTATATTTATTTTAATATAACGCTATAACAGGTGCTGAAGTATGAAGCATACAAAGCTTTATGGGCGTTTATGGTTAACGCGCCAACAGCAAAATTTTTTAGGGCATGGGCGAATTGCATTATTAGAGCATATTGCTGATTATGGCTCTATCTCTAAAGCCGCTAAAGCTATGAAAATGGGCTATAAAGCAGCGTGGGACAGTGTCAACGTAATGAATAGTCTTGCTGATAAACCTTTGGTGGTGCGTATTTCAGGGGGGAAAGGTGGGGGGGGAACACAGTTAACAGAATATGCCCATGAATTGATTAGGGGCTATAAACAATTAGAGTACTCCCATTATCAGTATTTGCAACAGTTAGAACAACAGTATCAACATAGTTTTAATCTTACTCCTCCCTCTTCTTTACCTAGTAATCAGTATGTTGCATGTATTGAGAAGATTGAAAGTTGCTGTACATTAAGCCATATTTTTTTACAGTGTACTGATGATATCAGTATGCAAGTATTAATTAGTAACACTATTTTTGCTACCCAAAACTTGCAATGTGGACATAAGGTAAAAATAGCTGTTGCTCCCAATACAATACAATTGATTTCTGCACAAGCAACAGAACAATACAGTATGGCAAATCAATTTCCTGCCACTGTAGAGTACAGCTACTTACAAGATGATAAAGTAATTACTATCATACGCTTAAGCTCTAATATTGCTATGATGAGTTATCAACAACCTGAACAATCTGAGCTATTTCATCAAGGTGAGCAGGTACGCGTATTATTACATGCAAGTCAATTAACCCTTATCACTGAACAAGGCAGTCCATCATGTACCGTATGATTTTTTTCTTACTGTGTTTTTTACACACTGCATGGGCAACGGCTGTAGAGTTGCATGTTGCTGTAGCCGCCAATTTTCAAAACCCATTACGCCAATTAAAAGCTGATTTTGAAAAACACTCTACTCACCGTTTAATTTTAACCACTGCCTCAACGGGACAACTCTATGCACAAATTTATAATGGTGCCCCTTTTGATGTATTTTTTGCCGCTGATATGCAACGCCCAAAACGTTTAATTGCTGAAAAGTTGGCTGAACAAGAGAGTTTATACACCTATTCACAAGGACAGCTTGTCCTGTGGAGTGCAAAGAAAGATTTTTTCCCAACAACAGGTCTACAGTGGGTAGAGCGTCCTTTTCAATATCTTGCTATGGCAAACCCTAAAACCGCTCCTTATGGACGTGCTACAAAAGAAACATTAATGAATTTAAAGCTTTGGGATAAAGTACATGATCGCCTCGTACAAGGAAATAGTATTAATCAGGTGTTTCAATTTGTACAAACGGGTAATGCTGAATTAGGTTTTATTGCTTTATCACAATATTATTTATTAACATCACCCACAGGTAGTTTATGGCATGTCCCCACAAGCTTATATACCCCTATCCAGCAAGGTGCTGTGGTATTAAGCCGTAGTCAGCATAAAAAAGCCGCTTATGAATTATTTAGCTTTTTACGTACACCTGCCATTCAGAAAAAAATACAAGGGTTTGGCTACTTAACCCCTTAAGATTTGACCTAACTCATAGTCATGTTATAGCAAGATTACTGATACTAACGCCCTGTTCATCGCTTTACATTATGGTTAGCCAGTACACAGGATAGTCACTATGCTCGATACATTACTTATTAATTGGGATGCCATTTGGGTGACTGCACGCCTTGCCACAATCACCATGATTATTTTATTGATTATAGGAACACCTTTGGCGTGGTGGTTAGCACAAACTCGCGTATGGTATAAAACTTTAATTGAAGCCCTGATCGCCTTACCTTTAGTTTTACCGCCGACAGTACTAGGTTTTTATTTATTAGTAACTCTGGGGCCTAATGGTTGGCTAGGTTCATTCTGGTCATCGTTAACAGGAAACCATTTATCATTCACTTTTACAGGTTTAGTGATTGGCTCTGTAGTCGCTTCATTGCCTTTTGTGGTACAGCCTTTACACAGTGCGTTTACCACAATGGGAAAACGCCCATTAGAAGCTGCTGCTACCTTAGGCGCGGGTCCTTTGGATCGCTTTTTTACTGTTGTACTACCCCTTTCCCGTTCAGGTTTTCTCACTGCTGCCACCTTAAGCTTTGCGCATACAGTGGGAGAGTTTGGAGTGATTTTAATGATTGGTGGTAGTATTCCTAATAAAACCCAAGTGATTTCCATTGCTATTTTTGAACACGTTGAGATGCTGGAATTTCAACAAGCACATATTTTGTCTGGTGGCATGCTTGCTTTTTCTTTCCTTGCCTTAACAGTACTCTACACGGCCAATAAACACTTATATCGCCCATGACAACTGATGCTATTTCTGGTCACTTTTACTTTAAAAAAGATGATTTTTGTTTAAATGTACACTTTTCTATCCCTGCACAAGGGATTACTGCTATTTTTGGGCACTCAGGCTCAGGGAAAACTACTTTATTACGTTGTATTGCAGGCTTAGATCGCCCTCAACAAGGTGAGCTATATATTAAAGAAACCTGTTGGCAAAAGGAAGCACAACAATTTTTTCTCCCTACCCATCAACGTGCTTTAGGTTATGTATTTCAAGAAGCCAGTTTATTCCCACACTTAAATGTAGAAAAAAATCTACGTTATGGTTTACAACGGACAGCAAAAGAGCACTGTCAAATTCATTTTGATGAAGCGGTACATTTATTAGGGATACAGCATTTATTACACCGTCGCCCCCGCTCCTTATCAGGGGGAGAGCGGCAACGAGTTGCTATTGCCCGTGCCTTATTAACCAGCCCTCAAATCTTACTTATGGATGAACCACTGGCAGCTCTTGATACCCAAAGTAAAACAGATATCTTACCTTATTTAAAAAGCTTACATCACAACTTATCCATTCCTATTGTCTATATTACCCATGATATTGATGAAGCATTGAGTTTAGCGGATTACATGTTGGTATTACAGCAAGGTGAAGTGATTGCACGGGGGAGTATTGATAGTTTATTAACACAATTAACATTGCCTTTATTTCCCGCTCATTCTGCACGTACTCTATTAAACGCACCTGTCATTTCTCATGATAAAAAGTACCACTTAAGTCTACTTAATGTGTTAGGGCACAACTTAACGATTAATGGCTTAGATTATCCTATTGGGCAAATGTTGCGTTTAACAATTAATGCACGTGATGTCAGCTTGAGTTGTAGTGATCAACCATTAGGTGATATTTTAAACTGTTTACCTGTCACCATTACTGCAATGCAAGAAGATGAACACTATCAATGGTTAGTAACCTTAAAATATAAAGAATTAACTTTGCTCAGCTATATCACTAAAAAAGCAAGTGACTTATTGCAGATACAAATAGGGCAAAGCTTATTTGCCCATATTAAAGAAATCAATGTATTGTAAATTTCTTTTTATCCAGCAGCACCTTGGCATACAGCATAAAAATATTGATAAATGGACTCTACTGTCTTCTCTATAAAGTTTTCAGGTAGTCCTGAATAAGTAGTGTTACATAGCTAATTTCTTTTTTATTAAAGCATTGTAGTGGTGTATAAAGAGCCAAATAGCTCCTATGTGATTCTCAGCTTTTTTTGAGAAAGAAAGCGTTTTTCTGACTAAACGTGAAATTCTCTGTCTAAATGTATTATTTAGCCTTTCAATATAGTTTGTTTTTCCCTGTTCTTTACCAACAGCTTTATGTCGTTTACAGGGAAATATCTCCAAATAGGATTTTCAATAATCAGTAGACCTCTTTCATAAGTAATTTATAATCTAAAAATGAAATATGAAACAGTAAAATTATTAAAAAATAGTGATTTTAAAAGGCTAACAGGAGTACATCGTTCTACTTTCGAGAAGATGTTGAAAGTTGTCCAAACCAGTTTAAGGAACTTTGGGCGACCTCCTAAGCTAGTTTTCTTTAATCACACCAACTATAATATCCATATTTTTTATAACGATGATAAGATAAATACAACCACTCTTCGGGGTGGTTGACACAATCATGTTTTATGAGGTTATTATCTATATATTCAATATGTTGCAACCAATCTCATTCATTTAAAATGGTATGCTCCCAATAATGGCACTGCCAAATTCCTCGCTCTCTTTTTTTTAATCCGAATAAGGGGACGCTACTAGGCTGTCGAAAAATGGTTAGATATCAATAATAAATTTTCCCAGCTTTTGAATTGTCATGGTTGTAGATACTCCCTTCATAGTCAAATTCTTGTATCTTTATAGAAAGAAGGAAAGTTTTAGATATAAGATAAACTAATGATGAGAGAGTATAAAAAGAGTGAATGGGGAAGCCGTTCCAACCTGAAGCTTCAAGCTTGTGCGTAGAGTGGCTCCCCATCCTCTTCACCTACGGAAAATTTAGCGTAAACTACTAATTGCCCCACCATCTACTGCTATTGCACTGCCTGTGAGATAGGAAGCCCGATCAGAACATAAGAAACAAACAATATTCGCTAACTCTTGTGGCTGCCCATAGCGTCCAATGGGAATATGAGCAAAATCAATTGCCATTTGTTCATTGAGTGAACGCCCTGCTCGCTCTGCATTTTCACGGGTCAGGCTGAGAATTCGATCAGTATTAATTTTCCCTGGCATCACACAATTCACGGTTACCCCATCTCTGCCTACATCATGCGCTAGACTCTTAGAAAAAGCATGTAAACCTGCACGCGCGACATTCGATAAGGCCAAATTAGGAATAGGCTGAACTGCAGCAGAAGAGCTAATATAGACAATACGCCCCCATTTTTGCGAACGCATATGGGGTAAGGTGTCTAAACTTAATTTAATAAAAGAACCTGTATTATTATCAAAAGCATTTGTATAGTCTGCTACATCAAAGGAAGTACTTGCGCCTGTGGCAGGCCCGCCTGAGCTACAGACTAAAATATCAATTTTACCTAAAGTATCTTGTATCTCTTCAACAAATGCCTCCATTTTGCTGGAATCGGTATAATCAATAGCAGCACCAAATACATGCTCACTATCCCCTACAGCACACAGTTTATCTACCGCCATGTCAATACGTGCTTGATCACGTGAGCAAATAGCAACCTTTGCGCCTTCACGTAATAAGGCTTCTGCACAGGCATAGCCAATACCTGAAGAAGCACCTGTAATTAATGCGACTTTATTTTTTATACCGAAATCCATCGTTTGATCTCCTTATTGCATCACTAATTCACCACATTTTTAGGTGTAGCAGCAAGATATGCCGTGATATTTTCCAGCGTTAAACTAAGAATACGCTGACGGGTGGCACGTGTTGCCCATGCAATATGTGGCGTAATAATACAACGTGGTGCAGATAATAATGGGTTGTCTATACTTGGCGGTTCTTGTGATAACACATCCAAGCCTGCACCCATAATTTGATTACTGTGTAATGCACGTGCTAAAGCACGTTCATCAACTAAATCACCACGTCCTGTATTAATAAGCAAAGCAGAAGATTTCATTAATGCCAAGCGACGTGCGTTAACAATATGACGTGTTTCTGTTGTTAAAGGGCAATGTAAGCTGATTACATCACTGTTTTTAAATACATTTTCAACACTATCAGTTTGTATGCCTTCAATTGCTTGAGGCGTGCGTTGGGCAGCGATAACATCCATGTTAAATGCTTGTGCAATACGCGCTACCTGTTGCCCAATATGACCTAAGCCAATAATTCCCATCGTTAGGCCACGTAAAGCCGTTAAGGGCTGTAGGTGGTAACTAAAATGAGATTGTTGACTCCAGTCCCCTGCACGGACACTGTTTGCATGGATACTGACATGACGGGTCAATTCAAATAATAAAGCAAATACCATCTCAGCGACCGCACTGGGGTCATAATTAGGCACATTGGTCACGGTGATATCACTATCTCGTGCCGCAATTAAATCCACCACGTTATACCCTGTTGCAGTTACGCCGATATATTTTAATTTAGGTAACTGTAATAAAGTTTCTTTTGATAAAACTGTTTTATTAGTAAGAATAATTTCCGCATCCTGTGCACGTTCAACTACTTGCTCAGGGGGGGTAAAGTCGTAGATATGGTAATCATCTGTTATATCGGATAATGCATTCCACTTAACATCATTTGTGGAACCGCTAAGTGTATACCCATCTAAAACAACAATTTTCATTAATTAGTCTTCTCTTTGTAATTTATCACGCATGGGATCATTTTCGACATCTGTCCATAATTTTTCTAGTTGATAAAAATCACGGATAGCAGGTTGCATGACATGTACCACGACATCCACTAAATCAACTAAAACCCATTCACCAACATCTTGCCCTTCCATCCCTAAAGGCTGAATCCCTTGAGCTTTTGCTTTCTCGACAACATTTTGAGCAATAGCTGAAACTTGGCGGCTAGATGTTCCACTAGCAATGATCATTGTATCGGTGACATTACTAATGTTAGTGACATCAAGGACTTTAATCTCTTGGGCTTTTAAATCTTCTAATGCGTCGATGACTAAGGCAATCAGTGCGTCTTTATTTATCATAATACTCTTAGCGGTAAAGCTGGTGATGTTGAATGCGTTGTAATACTGCAATAGGCAGCAGGTAACGCGGTGTTTTTCCTTGATGAATCAATGCACGGATTTGTGTAGAGGAAATCATCAGTTCTGGAATTTCTTCCATAAAAATTTTCCCAGCACAGTGCTGTGCTAACTCTGAACGGGAATAGGTTTGATAACGTTTTAAAAATTTACGCATCTGCTTTGTCATCGGCAATAACTTCCCAGGGCGATGCACAACAATCAGATTGGTTAATTCGATTAAGCGTTCCCATTGATACCACTTTGCCAAGCCCATAAAAGCATCCATACCTAAAATAAGGCACAAAGAACGATCGGGGAAATCTATACGTAAACTACTTAAAGTATCCACCATATACGAAGGACCTTCGCGCTCTAATTCCCGTGCATCAGCTACCAATGCTTCCACATCAGTAATGGCGGCTTCCACCATTTCTAAACGTAACCTGCTACTCACACTAGGTTGCTCGCGATGAGGGGGATTGGCGGAAGGAATGAGGCGTACATGATCCAAATTTAGGCGTTCATATAATTCTAAGGCGAGACGTAAATGCCCATGATGAATAGGATTAAACGTCCCACCTAATAAGCCAATTGGTTTTGCTGTTGTGTCAGTCATGTTTATTGTCGGATATGTCCATCACCTAATACAACAAATTTTTGTGACGTTAAGCCTTCTAAGCCAACAGGGCCACGGGCATGAAATTTGTCTGTACTAATCCCAATTTCAGCCCCTAAACCATATTCAAAGCCATCAGCAAAACGGGTGGAAGCATTGATCATCACAGAACTAGAATCTACTTCTGCAAGAAAACGGCGCGAGCGACTAAAATCTTCAGTAATAATAGATTCAGTATGCTGAGAGCTATAGTGATTAATATGCTCAATAGCTGCATCTAAATCAGGCACAATACGTATAGAGAGTATAGGTGCGAGATATTCAGTTTGCCAATCCTCTTCTGTCGCTTCGGTGGCTGCAGGAAGTAAAGCACATGTGGCAGCACAGCCGCGTAATTCAACACCTTTTTCTTGGTAAATTGTAGCAAGAGAAGGAAGTACTTGTGGTGCGATGGCCTCAGCAACTAATAAAGTTTCCATTGTATTGCAGGTACCATAACGCTGTGTTTTGGCATTCACTGCCACGGCAACCGCTTTATCAATATCGGCTTTATCATCAATATAGACATGACAAATACCATCTAAATGCTTGATCACAGGAACACGGGCATCACGACTAATACGCTCAATTAAGCCTTTTCCACCGCGTGGGATGATCACATCAATATAGTCAGGCATGGTGATTAATGCGCCCACTGCGGCGCGATCAGTGGTTTTTAACACTTGTACACAGCTTTCAGGTAAGCCGACTGCTTTTAATCCTGCATGAATACATGCTGCAATCGCTTGATTAGATTCAAACGCCTCTGAGCCACCACGCAACACTGCGGCATTACCTGATTTTAAGCATAAGGCAGCCGCTTCTACGGTCACATTAGGACGGGATTCATAAATAATCCCAATTACTCCTAAAGAAACACGCATTCTACCTACTTGAATTCCACTAGGTAGGTATTTTAAATCAGTGATTTCACCAATGGGATCAGGTAGGGCAGTCACTTGGCGTAAGCCTTCTAACATGGCATCAATACGCGCGGGAGTGAGTTCTAAGCGATCTAAAAATGCCGCATCCAATCCATTTGCTTTACCTGCTGCCATATCTTTTGCATTGGCAGCGGTTAAGGCGGCTTTATTTTGCTCAATTTGTTCAGCTATGGCTTCTAAGGCACGATTTTTAAGCCCTGTATCGCTACGGCGTAATACAGTAGCAGCCTCACGGGCTTGCTGACCAAGTTTGACCATCTCCTGTTCTAAACTCATTCTACCTGTTCTCCAAATAAATGAATGCCTGCAACGTGTAAACTCAGTTGCAGGAGGGCATCCCACGGATTGCCTTTTTCTATCCCTTTAATCATCCTATCGATGATTAGGGCATGTTGTAAATACTGTTGCCATTGGTGCGGTGAATAGCGTTTAACAGCTTTTAATACACGGCTTTTACGACTTGACCATACATAATATTTTTTACAGAGCTGATCTGCATTCACCCCTTGTTTTAAACCTTGAGCGATTTGGGTTAAGGTACGTATCTCACGCTGTAATGCCCACAGGATTAACACAGGGTCATAGCCTTCTGCACGGAGGGCATAAAATAAGCGTGTACTCCGCTTTATATTGCCTGTTAGAACAGTATCAATCCATGCAAACACTTCAAAACGGGCACTGTCTGCCACGGATTCCATCACCTGCTCACTGCTGATTTTTCCTTCACCATAAAGTAGCTGTAATTTTTCAATTTCCTGTGCGCAGGCAAGCAAATGCCCTTCTGCACGTTCACTGATAATGGCAATACTTTCTGTATTGCACTGGATATGTACACTGTTTAAACGCTGCTTAATCCATGCAGGAAACTGCTCTACAGGTAACGGACGCATTATTACCGTGATACTGTTTTGCTCTAAATGATTAAACCATTTACGTGAAGAAAATTTACTGTCCCATTTTGTTAAACTGATTAATAGCACCGTATCTTCAGCAGGGGCAGCAAGATAGGTTTTAATGGCTTTGAGCCCTGCATCAGGGGGGACTTTGTCACCAAGGCGTAATTCAATAAAACGCCGTTGTGAAAATAAGGATAAATGCTGTCCAACATGAGACAAAGATTGCCAATCAAACCCTGTTTCAACGGTTAAAATTGTATGCTCATCATAGCCTTGTTGCTGAGTAAAGCGACGTAATAAATCACCACTTTCCATCATTTGCAAAGGCTCATCCCCAACAAAAAAGAATACAGCAGGCAGTGCATTATTTTTTATATAGTGAGCAAGTTGGGCTGGTTTTAGCTTCAAAGCAGATCTCTATCAATTCGGTATGAATCATCACATGTCTGTAATGCCACGCTATTGTATCATTAATCTTTAACATGAGTGGATTGGCTTGTGAACTGATATTGCATTATTGATATGATGTAGTGTTATGGAGGGGGGTTTGAATATCTATTTTTTCATAGACAGGCTTGTGAAACAAGAACCCATCTATGATATGAATAAGGTGTTACATTGAGATAGAAATCATCAACACACCTCTATGATACATAAGCTTTATGCACCATGATGACGTGCATGAGTGATTAATGCTTTCATTTCTTTTACCGCATTTTCTAACCCCACAAACACAGCATGTGCAATAATGGCATGACCAATATTTAATTCTCTGATGCCATTAATTGCCGCAATTTGTGCAGTATTATGATAATGCAGCCCATGCCCAGCATTCACATATAAACCAATTTCTTCACCATAACTGACCGCCTCACAAATACGTTGATACTCTCGCTGCTGTGTTGCACTGTCTGTGGCTTCTGCAAATGCCCCTGTATGGACTTCAATAGCAGGCGCACCCACTTCTTTGGCGGCGGCAATTTGGGTTTTATCAGGATCGATAAATAAAGACACTTTTGTGCCCACTGCGGCAAGGCGATCACAGGCTTCTATCATCCGTTCTTTTTGTCCTGCTACCTCTAAACCACCTTCTGTAGTTAGCTCTTCGCGCTTTTCAGGCACTAAACATACATCATGTGGTTTGACCTTTTCAGCAATACTGAGCATTTCATCAGTGACAGCCATTTCTAAATTCATCCGTGTTTGAATCATCTCACGTAATAACAACACATCACGGTCACCAATATGGCGGCGATCTTCACGTAAATGTAAGGTAATTAAATCCGCTCCCGCCTGCTCTGCAATCAGTGCTGCTTTTAATGGTTCAGGATATACTGTGCCACGCGCTTGGCGCAAAGTTGCCACATGGTCAATATTGACACCAAGATAAATAGGATTACGTGTAGCCGCGGTCATGAAAAAAGTCCTTCTTTAATAGTGACTGGTAAAAGTCAGTTTAAACACGTATTAGATATATAAAGAGAAAGGTAAATGTGATAAAACAGAAACTGTATTTTCTTATTACATATATGTGTAATAAACAGTGATACCCTACCCAATAGGCACTATAATATGCTTGATAAGATCTGAATTAAAGAAAAGATCGTGACCTTATAAAAAACTAATATTATATTTTTTCTTATTAACATAGTATATTTATACTAAGTAAGTAAAATATACTGCTTTGTATGACCGTAATTTAGATAATAAAAATAAAATAGTGAAACACTCTAAAACGACCAGAAATTATTAATAATTCAAATAATGAAAAAATAAATTATAGTCAAACTTAAAACTGCTTGTACTTAATTATTACTAAGGTGATAACTTATTGCTGCTGTTTATACTGCAGTAGTATACATAATATACTATGAAGACTTACAGTAAATTTCTTAGTTTGATGGGTATTGTTATTGGTATTGTCATCATTATGATTCCACTAATACTCTCCTATCACTCCCAGCATATGATTGATTTTTATACGCAAGAAACTTTGGTGAATAATGCGAATAAAAAAGAAATTATTATCTCTAGTGAATTAGATCATATGCTAGAAAGAGCACAAACACTTGCTGTATCTCTTGCTGCTTTATCTGGTAGCTCTATTTTAACTCCAATAATTTCTGATGATTTACTTCGTGCACCTCTTATTAATAATAATGCATTACTCAGTACGTGGGCTATATGGGATAAAACCTTTAATAAAAATACAGCAGCCCCCTCTGAGCTTCCTATAGATTCATGGTATAAAACCCCAGATATGGTGAACCCTCTACAGACTACAAAAATAGTTAAATGGCTGCCATTATTAGCTTATAAACAAGTAAAACAAACCCAACAAGCGAAAATACTGAAACTTTATAATAAAAATATTGGTGACCAAGCTCATTTAGTGATCACAGTATTAGCACCTATTATTAAAAAACAGCAGTTTTTAGGGGTTGTTGGCTTAGACTATTCTCTTGCACAATTACATAAAAATGTTTTCTCAAAAAATGAAGATAAAACAGAATACTTTGTATTAATGGTCAATAAAAAGAAATATCTCTTCTATACTTCTAATAAACAAAATAAAATAAAATATTCAGTACGTTACTTATCAAGTAACGCATTTAATCCATCTATCAAAGACTCTCAGCATATACAACAAAATTACTCTAAATTTTTGCATAAAGATATGTATTTGTTACAAACCCCCATCAAGTTAAAAGAATATCAATTTGATGATACGTGGCAATTAATTATGTTATACCCTGTAGAAGATGCAGTGACTCCTGCCACATTATTTGAGTATGATTTATTATTTTTAGCAGCATTGTTTGTTGTCAGCCTTTTAATTATTTTACTTTTGGTCATTCATTATATTTTATACCCGCTCTCTAATATAACGGCTGTATTAAATAGCTTAAGTCATAACGAAACACTCATAGCTAAAACAATTAACTATCTGCCAACTCCCTCTTATAACATGCTTAATGAGCTTACATTATCAGTGAATACCTTAATTAAAGTACTTCACAAAACATCTTCAACCTTAGGGGAGTATAAAGAAAGTACACTTCGTTATTTTGATCAACCACTTCTTGGAATGGTTTGCGCTGATATTGATAAAAATATTATTGCTGCCAATAAAAAAGCCCTTGATATATGGGGCTATACAGAAGAGGAAATGAAAGCACTTACATGGGATAAAATTACTCACCCTGATGATTTACATAAAAACTTAGAGGTTTTTCATCAATTACTAAAGGGAGAGTGTGATAGTTATAGCTTAGAGAAACGCTACATACGTAAAGATAAAAAAATAATTTATGCCATTATTTCTGTGCATTGTGCCCGTGATGAACACGGCAAAATTAAACAAGTTAATGCCTTTATTCAAGATATTTCCCAACGCAAATATGCAGAGCAAGCATTACACCTTAATGAAGAACGCTTCAATTTAGCCATGAAAGGTTCTAATGATGGTTTATGGGATTATGATGTTGTAAATAATACGCTGTATTATTCGCCACGTTGGAAAAGCATGCTAGGGTATGGTGACAATGAAATTTCTTCATCTTTTACAGAATGGAGTGATCGCTTACATCCTGATGATAGTGAAACTGCGCAAGCAAAAGTAGCTAATTTTTTAAATCAAGAACACCCTGATGATCAAGCAAACCCTAATTTCTCACTTAGTTTTAGAATGCAACATAAACAAGGACACTATGTTTGGATTTTATCACGAGGGTTTGGCATATGGGATAAACAAGGGAATCCCACTCGAGTCGTAGGTATTCATACAGATATGACTCTACACAAAAAAACTGAAGAAGCATTACGCCAAGCAAAAGAAGCAGCTGAAAGCGCAAACCAAGCAAAGAGTATTTTTTTAGCCAACATGAGCCATGAGCTGCGTACGCCTCTCAATGCAATATTAGGCTATGCACAAGTCCTTTCTCGTGATAATAATACCAGTTTTCATCACCAAGATAAGGCACAAATTATTCAGCGCAGTGGCGAATATCTATTAACATTAATTAATGATATATTAGACCTCTCTAAAATAGAAGCCAACCATATAGAGCTTTATCCTAATAATTTTCGTCTTAAACCTTTTTTAGAGAGTATTGTTGAACTTTTTAATATTCGAGCTGAACAAAAAGGGATTCATTTTACTTATGAGCAGCTCTCTCATCTGCCTGATGGTATTTATGCAGATGAAAAGCGTTTGCGTCAAATAATTATTAATTTACTTGCAAATGCGGTAAAATTTACTGAACAGGGTGGGGTTACTTTTAAAGTAGGTTATCATCAACATAACATTCGCTTTCAAATAGAAGACACAGGTGTAGGGATTGCTGAACAGGAAATTCAGCATATTTTTAAGCCCTTTCAACAATCAGGTAGTGATGCTTATAAAGCTGAGGGTACAGGACTTGGTTTAGCTATTACAGAGCGGATTGTTGAGATGATGAATGGGGAAATAAATGTCACCAGTGCTTTAGGGCATGGTTCTTGTTTTTGGGTGGTGCTTGCCTTACCAGAATCAACAGAATTACTGACCCCAGAGATTGAGAATCCACCCACTATTCTTGGTTTTGAAGGACGACAGAGAAATTTGCTCATTGTCGATAATAAATGGGAAAATCGTTCTGTTGTCGCAAATTTATTAATGCCATTAGGGTTTAATACCTATGAAGCAGCCAACGGGCAAGAAGGTTTAGAATACTTACATAACAGTGATATTTATATTGATTTAGTGCTCACTGATTTAATTATGCCTGTGATGGATGGTTTTGAATTTTGTCGTTGTATTCGTCAACATACTAATACAGGGCATATACCTGTTATTGCCCTCTCTGCCAGTGTTTTTGATTACCAACAGCAACAAAGTTATGCAGCAGGCTGTAATGCTTTTATTCCCAAGCCATTACATGCTGATATTTTACTTGAAACATTAGAAAGCTTACTTGATATCACATGGATTTATAACACCATACCCGATAAGAAAACACCTCAAATCATTGATAATAAAAAAAATGATACGTCTACACAATGGGCTTTATCAGCACATGATGCAGAGGTATTACATAATTTTGCATTATGTGGTGATACGATGGGAATTATCACTTATGTTGAAGCCTTAGCAAAGGAGGACAGCAGCCTACAAGCATTTGCTGCTAAAATATCTATGTTGGCTTATGACTTTAATGATGAGTGTATTTGTGAACTTGTCGCGCCCTACAGGGGGGACACAGCATGAACGTCATTGCACAAGACTATTTTGCCACTATTTTAATTGTTGATGATGTACCCGAGAATATACGTTTACTGTTAGATGTGTTAACAGAGAAAGGTTTTAAGGTACTCACAGCAAGAGATGGGGAGAGTGCGCTTAAAAAAGCAGAATATGCACAACCTGATTTAATTCTTTTAGATGTTATGATGCCTGTCACAGATGGGTACGAAACATGTAAGTTATTAAAAAAGAAAATATCAACACGTAATATTCCCATTGTTTTTATGACAGCCTTGGCAGATACTGCAGATAAAGTAAAAGGCTTTTCTTTGGGTGCTGTTGATTATATTACTAAACCTTTTCAGCATGAAGAAGTGTTAGCACGAGTCAATAATCAGCTAAAAATTTGCCATTTACAACAACAATTACAACAACGCAATAAAGAATTAGAATTACTTTATTTAGAACAAAAAAATGCACGTTATACAGCAGAGATGGCAAACCGTGCTAAAAGTACCTTTTTAGCCAATATGAGCCATGAGTTACGTACCCCACTTAATGCTATTATTGGGTATACAGAAATAGTACAAGAAGAAGCGATTGAAATTCAGGCAGATCATATGGAGGATGATTTAAATAAAATTCAACTCTCTGCCAAACACTTATTAAATATCATTGATGATGTACTTGATCTTGCAAAAATTGAAGCCGAAAAATTAGATTTACAATTAACCACCTGCACAATTAATAGTTTTTTAGAAGAAGTAAAAGTTTTTATCCAACCTGAAATTCAACAAAACAATAATATTTTAGTTATTGAAAGTGATAATATACATGTTCCTTTTCAAACAGATAAGAATAAGATCCAACAAATTCTATTAAATTTACTCAATAATGCGACAAAATTTACCCAAGAAGGCACCATTACCCTAGCTGCTCACTATGATAGTACCCAACAACAATTATCATTTAGTATTACAGATACAGGGATTGGTATTTCTACTGATAAAATTGAAAAAATCTTCCAGCCTTTTTCACAGGTAGATGAATCCAGCACACGTATTTATGGTGGTACAGGCTTAGGTTTAACCATTTGCCAACGTTTATGTCATTTATTAAAAGCTTCTTTAGATGTAAAAAGCGTAGAAGGGCAAGGCAGTTGCTTTAGTCTAAAAATCCCCGTCAAATCTTCTATTCCTGCTTAATATATTCTCTGCTATCACAATATAAACCCTGTCCAGATTGATAACGACAATTATATTGAGTATTCTTATAATATTTTTTAAAGTATAAATTAGGGTGTATAAATGTTAAAAGTAAATTATAAAAAATGGCATCAAACTCCAAATGACTTAAGAGAGCAAGCCTTAACAGCAGAGCACCCTAGAACACGAGAGCGTTATTTAGCTTTGTATGAAATTAGCCAAGGAAAAAGTGCCAATCAAGTTTCTATTGAGATAAAACGTCGCTCTCATACAGTTATGGATTGGGTACATAAATATAACTTAGAAGGTCATAAGGGAATATGCTATCGCCGAACAGGTGGGAGAGCTCCTTTTTTTCTTCAAACATCAAGCAATATATAATTACAAAAATTACTGAAAGTCTTGCTAATGCATTAAAGCCCCCTCAATTACCTAGAAAAAAGTAATTCCTCGATGGACATTAAAACGTTTTATCACGCACCTTAAAGATAAATTTGATATAGCTTGCTCCCGTGAAACAGTGCGTAAAGTTTTAATAAATGCGGTTTTTTCATGGAAAAAGGCTAGAAAAATACTTAATAAAGCGAACCCAAAAGAACGCGAATCATTTGTCCAAACCCTCAAGCTTTTATTAGATGATGCCACTCATAATAAACGAATACTGATTTATATTGATGAAGCTCATATTGGTTTAGATACGAGTGAAGGATATGGCTGGTCTGTTTTGGGTAAACGTTTTTGGGTCAGTTCACACTCCCCGGGGTTAGCCAAAGTTTCTTTTTATGGGGTCTATATTTATAATTATGGACAGGTTTCTATTTATCCCTATGATAAAGCTAATACTGAGAATACAGTTGAAGTTTTAGAAAAAATAAGGCAGAAGCTCCCCCACCAAAATATAACAATTATTTGGGATGGTGCAACATATCACCGTAGCCGCTTAGTAAAAGAAGTGGCGAATAAACTTCATATAGATCTACAAGCATTACCCAGCTATAGCCCAGATTTTATGCCTGTTGAACACCTTTGGTCTTGGTTAAGAGAAGAAATTTGTTATCACACTTGTTACAACACAAAGCAACAATTAATTGATGAAGCTCAGAGGTTTAAGAAACGCATTAATTTAAACCCGATAAATATTGCAGATCGTCTTTGGACAAAAACACAGCTCAATCAAGATGAAGAAAAAATGCGGTTTTCAATGTAGATGAGGTTTATAACGAACCACTAAAAATATTTTCTTGAACTGTTTGTTATATATTGTCGAGAGATCATATTGGTACAAAAATCTTTTTTTCTGCGCTATTTATCAAAAAGTATTCTACTTTTTTTGAATGTGTTATGTTGTGCTACATAGTGATAATAGAAAGTGACAGGATAGTTTTATGCACGAATATAGTTTATTTTCCACTTTATTTTTAGGCATGAGTTTAGGAATATTACATGCACTAGATGCTGATCATGTTGCAGCAGTATCTAGTTTAGCCAGCACACGCACGGGCAAACGTCATGCTTTGTTTTTTTGTGGGAAATGGGCAATGGGGCATGGTTTATCACTTTTACTTATTGGTGGAAGTGTATTGATTTTAGGCTTTGCCATTCCAGAAACCTTAAGCCGTATTGCAGAAAACTTAGTGGGTGTGGTACTGATTGCTATTGGTATATGGGTATTATGGGAAGTGTACCGTAGACCCTTACACTTACATTTCCATCAACATGCGGATCACCTTCCTCATGCACATTGGCATACACATGCTGACAATGAACGTCATGAAGATAATAATAATTCTGCTCACCAGCATACTCACAGTGCGGTATTTGTTGGTGGTTTACATGGGGTCGCAGGATCTGCGCCATTGCTTGCTTTACTACCCATGACACGAGCGGAATCTACATGGTTAGCTATGAGTTATATTGCTTTTTTTAGTATTGGGGTATTAATTGCAATGCTACTTTTTGGTGGGATGATAAGTATTGTATTTCAATGGTTACAGAAACATAGTATCTCACTCTTAAATTGGCTAAGAGGGTTAACAGGCGTTGTTTCTTTAGGTTTAGGCAGCTATTTACTTTATCACAGCATTTAAATTACCTTCTCCAAGTACACTTACCTTGATATTGTTTTATTTTGGGATAGCTTAATATCAGGGTATGGGTAGGTAAAATCTATCATGTAGCAAATGCCACCCTACAAAAAAATGGCATTAAGCTAGGCTTTACAACACAGTGCATGGAATGAGGAAAGCCTTAACTTAATCAATGGCAGTAACGTGAGGGAATGGTTTTATTCTTTTGTATCAATAGATGGTATTAATATATGAAACTGTTTTGTTCCCTCTGGCATATCATATAGTTCACTCTCTTTTTTTGTTAATGTTGTAGATGTCACGACTCTAATATATGAATACTGTTTATCATAGCCTTCAAAATAAAGATTAATCCACACAGGTATTTTCCCATCAACATATGTATATCGTGCAGCATCATATACCGATACATTTTGAAGTTGTTCAGGTTTCAATATTCTTCCACCTAAAAATTTTATACTTCCTTGAGATAAAGCTTCTTCATATAAACCTTCCCCTCCTATAAAACATTTAATATCAGTTCTAATATCAAAAGAAAGGTAAGTATTAAATGATTTACTAGCAAATTGAACACATAATTTTACTTGCTCTGTAAATTGGTTGATATAGGCTTTTTTATTAAATTTAGTCACTTTTGATCACCTACCACCAAATTTCAATATTAGCCCACTTCATCTCTGGATTAAAAAACTTCATATCTTCTGCGCTAACAAGTGAATAACTACCCCATTCACTTGAACTAATCTCACTATTTCCTTCCTTCATAATTATCCAAGACTCTCCAAATAACATCCCTATATCTTCAGGTTTAAACTTCTCTTTATTCCCACAACGTATTGATATGATCTGATACTCTGGAATCTTCCAATAATCTTCTATTTTTGTCGTGTCAATTGTAAAGTTTTTTTCTAATTTAGCGATTGACTCTTGAAGGATACTTTCAGTATCCTCTGTTTCTACAAATAATCTGACTGATATTGTTATTTCTTTCATATTAAATCTTTCAATTTATACAGACTGTAATAAATCTTTAATTCTCTCAACGGCTTTTTTATCTATACTCGCTTGCCGCTGTTGTTGTTGACACAACGCCCCCCTAAAACCTAAATAATCAACATCTGTGACTTTTAACTTTTTAATATCTCCTTCACGCAACGAACCTGCCAAACCACTTAGTAAACCTTGTTTTTTCAGCTTTTTAGTAAAATTTATTAATTGCTTAATATCACAATGCTGTAATAAATGCCCTTGTTGTTTATTTGCCGTATCTAGCATCACCCCTGTAAAACCTGCTTGCTTTATTGCTTGAAGATCAATTTTTTCAAGCCTATGTTGATCAGCAAAAAATACAGCAATGAGTTGGATTTTTTTCTTAGTGAAAGGAGATAAAGCATGTAATACAGATTGGTAATTTTCTGTATCAGTGGGGAAAAAACCAATTTTAATAAAATCAATATTATAAGCCATACGCTGCTGAACAGCTTGCCCAATGGTTTGTACATCCATACTTACAACATCTCCAATCGTGACACTGATAGAAAACTGCCCAGATAGTTGCTGTGTAATAGCATGAATAATACTTTCTTCTACCGCGCCTAAAGCCCCCTGTTGAGGATCTTTTAAATCTAAAATATCCGTGCCGATATCAGCAACATACCGTGCTTCTTCAAGGCTTTGTACACTTGTTAATAATTGTGTCACGCTTTTCCATACCGTATTGAAAATGTATTAAACCGTTCCATTAGCCACCGCCACGCCTGTTGTTCGCGTTCTCCTGCGGTTTTTTCCACCGCTTTACGCAAATAATTTAACTCACTTTCAACTTCTTCTAAAGGTAACAAATGAATGCGGCTAATCAATATAGAGGCTTCAATCACCGCTGATTGGGCACGATTAAAACCTTTGAAAGCAGAGTGTTGTTGTTGATCAACAATCTGACAATAAAAAATAGGACGGATAAGATCCTCTTTACTATCAATAATGCGCACTTCATAATGAGATAATGCATGGGTAATCACGCCCCCTTTAACTGTAGTACTGGGGTAATAATGCCAATCACGTCGTCCTGTGACACAACCAGCAAACAGCCGTACATCATCACAGCAATTAATCACAGCTTGCTGATCGCGTAGAAGATTATCAAGGCTTGTACAAGGTACAAAAGGTTGAAGAGATAAAACATTGCCTTCTTCATGAACCCCCATCGGAGCAGGATGAATACTGCCATCCATGTTGCGTGTTGTGACAATTGTTTCATAAATCATCAGCCATCCTCCTTATTCTCATGGTGACATCCTTTATTATAAAGAGGTCTATTATTGTAGTGATGAGTAGAAAGGTTTTTTTATTGTATAAAATGAATAATAGGTGATTAGAAATGTATTTAACAAGACCATGCTAAGATGTGCTTGATCTTGTTTTTGCAGGCAATGACCCATACCTTAAAAGCCAGTTTAGGGCTGTCAATTCAGTGTAGCATAATTTACTATTAACTGAATATGCTACTGTACTGCTGCACGATTAGTATAAATTTTTGTAAAATACTATTTTTATTATCAATTTACTTAGGATATAAGTAATATGTCAATAACACCTACGGATAATGCACTCATTAATGAGACCAGCCCCTATTTACGTCAACACGCAAACAATCCTGTACAGTGGTATCCGTGGGGAGAAGAGGCATTAAATTTAGCGCGTGAGCAAGGTAAACCAATTTTATTATCTATTGGGTATGCCGCGTGTCATTGGTGTCATGTAATGGCACATGAATCTTTTGAAGATACTGAAACTGCATTAATAATGAATGAATTATTTATCAATATTAAAGTAGATAGAGAAGAACGCCCTGATTTAGATAAAATTTATCAAACTGCTCATCATATTATGATGCAACGTGGTGGGGGCTGGCCTCTCACCATGTTTTTACACCATGAAACCCATGTGCCCTTTTTTGGAGGGACTTATTTCCCCCCCACACCACGCCATGAACTCCCCGCCTTTAGAGATATTCTATTAAATGCAGCAAATTACTACTGTGATAATGTCGCAGAAATTGATGAGTTTTCTGCTATGCTCACTAATGCACTTAATACACACAGCAACCCAAAAAGCAGCAAACTAGACTTAAGTCCCGCACCTTTTAACCAAGCGCGCCAAGAGCTAGGTGAACATTTTGATGCAAAATTTGGTGGCTTTAGCCCTGCGCCTAAATTTCCACACCTACCCCAAGTACAACGCCTCATTCATCACTACATTACTACCGTAGGGCAACGCCAAGCGGATGAGGATGCGATTGATATGGCTATTTTTTCCTTGCGTAAAATGGTATCAGGTGGCTTATATGATCATGTTGGGGGGGGATTTTTCCGTTATAGTGTTGATGAAGAATGGGGCATCCCTCATTTTGAAAAAATGCTCTATGATAATGCCGCATTTTTAAATAGTTGTGCTGATGCATGGCGACTCTCCCAGCATCCGATGTTTAAAAATACTGCATTACATACGGCGGATTGGGTATTGCGTGAAATGCAGTCAGAAGAAGGTGGCTTTTATTCCAGTTTAGATGCCGATTCAGAAGGGGTAGAAGGTAAGTTTTATGTGTGGCAGCGTGAGGAGATTGAGCAATTATTAGATGAAGAGAGTTACGCACTGTTTAAATTCCGTTTTGGGTTACACCGACAAGCAAATTTTGAAGGGGATTGGCATTTAACAGGCAATAAAGATTATGAAAAAGTGGCGAAAAAATTTGATTTAACCGATGATGAAGCCATTGATAAATTAAATGCTGCTTGCCAACAATTATTTGAAGTCCGTGAACAGCGTGTACGCCCTGCTTGTGATGATAAAATACTCACTTCATGGAATGCGTTAATGATAAAAGCTTTAGCACGGGCAGGGCGCGTTTTTGGAGAAGAAAAATATACAGAAGCCGCTTTAAAAGCCCTTGATTTTATCAAAGCTAAACTTTGGAAAAATGGACGCTTACTGGCAGCCTATCATTCTGGTAGCGCACATTTAAATGCTTATTTAGATGATTATGCTTATTTACTTGATGCCTTATTAGAAGTGTTACAAACCCAATGGCGACATGAGGATGTCGCTTTTGCCCAACAGTTAGCTGATGTCTTACTCTCTCATTTTGAAGATAAAGAAGCGGGTGGTTTTTATTTCACTTCTCATGATCATGAGCAACTGATTGCTCGCCCTAAATCCTTTGCAGATGAAGCCATGCCCAGCGGTAATGCAGTGGCAGCTTATGCATTAGGACGTTTAGGGCATATTGTGGGTAATACAGACTATTTAGATGCCACTGAGCGCACGCTTCAAGCCGCAATTGAACCTGTAAAACAAATTGCTTCAGCCCATAATACGCTATTACTTGCTCTAGAAGATTACTTCTTCCCTCCTCAATACATTTTCCTACGTGGACATGCGGAAGATTTACCCCTGTGGCAGCGTTATTGCCAACGAGGGTATTTACCTTTACGCATGACTTTTACCTTACCTGAAGATGATACAGGTTTACCTTCTGCATTGGCTGCTTATACTTCCCCACCAGCAGGAAATATTGCCTATGTCTGCGGGATCAAAGGCTGCTTACCCCCTGTGACAAAATTTGAAAAATTAGCAAAAACACTAGGAGCTTAATACATGTCACGTCATGAGTTGTGGAATCAACGCTATAAAAATGCCTCACACAGCTCATTGGCGTGTGATGTATTACGTAATCATGCCCATTTACTGCCAAAGCATGGTACAGCATTAGATGTTGCTTGTGGTTTAGGAGGGAATGCACTACTTTTAGCACATCATGGTTTACAAACCTTTGCATGGGATTTTGCTGATAATGCTATTGAAGCACTTAAACACCAAGCAAAAGATCTTCCCTTGTATCCAGAAGTACGCAATGTAGTGGAGCAGCCTCCTGCTGAAAAAAGCTTTGATGTGATTGTGGTATCACGGTTTTTAGAGCGTGAACTGGCACCTGCATTAATCAATGCATTAGCACCACAAGGCTTATTATTTTATCAAACCTTTAGCCGTACATTTGTAGAGGATAGCCCTCCACGAAACCCTGCTTTTCGTCTGGCAGATAATGAATTATTACAGCTTTTTAGCCCATTAAAAGTCGTTTTTTATCAAGAAGAAGCACGTATTGGAAACCTAGAGCAAGGTACACGAAATGAAGCTTTTTTTATTGGGCAACGTGTCTGATTTTTTGTACTTTATAATAATAATTGAAGTTACGCAACTGTAGAATATCAAAGCAAAAAAAGGATAACTGCATTGTGTGCAGTGGTAAAGCGTTGAGTGCAACGCTGCTACAGTTTGATAGATAACATAACTTCAGATTAATAATCTAAAGGAATAGCTATGTTGTGGCTTTTAGCACACCTAAGGTTAAATACTACAGCGAATGGGGGGCGAACAACCCCTATATTCAGTGGTTATAGAACAGATTTTATATTTAAGCGGGGGGGGCGTATAGCCATTATTTTTTTTGATAAAAAGCTGTTATTTCCCGGAGAGGAGTGTCTTGTTGTGTGCGGTATTATGGAGCATACGCTTTTAGAGCATGGAGAAGATGATAGAAGTAATTTACTAAAATACCCAACAGCACAGATCACTTCAGGATCACATATTGTAGGGTATATTGATATCAAAGGTATTATTGATGATGAGAAAGAGATGCCTTTTCCTCTCAGAGATGCTTATAATAATGGCTGAAAGAAGTAAGCTTACTTAACATGAAAAGGTACGGAAGCTGTGTGTAAAATAGAGCCTGAATCTAAAATAATACGTACTTTGGCATGATGCTGCCCACGTTCTAACTGCCATAATTGTTGACGTATATCTGTAGCAGTCTGTGCAATCACTTGCTCATCAATTATCCATTCAATTATACCTGTTGATAAAGGTGTATCGGTTAATTGTAGTAAGTAGGCTTCTTGTTCATTAGGAATGCGTGGATCTAATGCTAGCTGTAAATTATAACTAGGATGGCGTAAACGTAGCGGTGTTATTCTTTTTGATTTTTTCTTTTTCTGTCTTATTTCTGTATTAGGCAAAAACCACTCTGGACGTTGTGCGCAGTTCTCTGTTGAATGCGCTATGTCACCCGTATCACGACAAATAGACTGTTGTATTAAGCGGGGGCTTAGATACAAATGTTTACCTTCTGTATGTTGATTCAGTTCAGCAAAAATAGCCCTTACGATTAAAGCCGCGCCACTTGCCCCTGATACCTGCTTCATTGGCTGTTGGTTTAAATTACCTAACCACACCCCGACGGTATAACGGTGATTATAGGCAATGGTCCATGCATCATGATAATCATTAGATGTCCCTGTTTTAACAGCGGTATGCAATGGAAAGCGTAATAAAGAACTACCTCCAAATTCTAAACGGCGTGCATCTGCATCAGCTAAAATATGGCTGATTAAACTACTGACTTCAGAATTAATAATAGTTGGGTAAGAGTTAGATGTTTTTACAGCCTTATCTTGAGCTACTATAAATTGAGCAGGGCGACATATGCCTTGTTGTGCTAAACAACTATAGGCATTAACGAGCTCTAATAAAGTGACCTCTCCATTACCTAAAGCTAAACCATCCCCATAAAAATTGGCGGAAGCAGTTAAACTATTTAAGCCTAATGCATGTAAACGTTGTAAAAATGGCTCAATCCCCACAAATTGTACTGCTCGTATAGCAGGAATATTAAGCGAGTTACCTAAGGCATCACGTAAACGCAATGCACCGTAATGCGCACGGCTGTAATTATGATAACGATGCATCCCCGTGCCGACTGCTTCAGCTAAAGGTGTATCTGCAATTAAGGTGGCGGCTGTCCAGCCTTTTTCTAAAGCTAAGGTATATAAAAAAGGTTTTAAAGTCGATCCCGGTTGGCGTGGTGTGGTGATAGCATCCAGTTGAGAATCTTCAAAACGTCCTGCATTCACCCACGCTAAAATGTGCTGAGTATGATGATCAACAACTAAAGCCGCTGCATTGTGTACATTTTTATGCTGTAATTGCTGCACACGTTGATCAATAATTGCCTGTACTTTACGTTGTAATGTCGCATCTAAAGTTGTAACCACACGCTGTTGTGCAACGGGCTGAGGGGATTGTTGTATTCTTTGATACACTTGTGCGGAAAAGTGGGGGGCGTTAACAGGTAAATCAGCAGGCATTAAAGCCAGTTTATACTGCTTAAGTTGTTGGTATTCTGTTTCAGTGATTATACCTAGTTTTTGTAAACGTTGGGCAAGGTTTAATAGGGGGGTTTGAATACCTTGGGGACGTTTATATAAGTCCCAACGATCAGGGGCACGAACTAATACAACAAGGCTTAACATTTCCTGTAAATTTAAGGTATCAAGACTACGATTAAAATAGTGATGTGCCGCTTGAACAATGCCGCGCCGTTGCCCCGCATAGGGGATTTGGTTTAAATAAAACTCTAAAATCTCCGCTTTAGAAACCTGTTGCTCTAATAATATCGCTTCAAAGCCTTCCAGCCAACGTGACCAAACAGTACGCGGGCGAGGGTGTAATAAACGGATTACCTGCTCACTGATTGTACTGGCTCCGCGTACCACACGACCCGCGCGAATATTTTGCTTTACAGCGGCAAGGCGTGCTAACCAATCAACCCCTGTATGCTGATAGAAATGCTGATCTTCAGATAAAATAAACAGGGTTTGCAGTTTTTCAGGAATTTTTGCTAAAGGTAGAATATAGTGAATATTCCACGGGTTTTTATAAGTGATAGTTAAGGGGTTTTCATGACGATCTAATAGCTGATACTTTTCTAATTCATCAGGGTTAAGCTGTAAACTAGACGGGGGCGCGTGTAGTGATAAGCCTGTTATTAAGGCAAGCAATCCAATTATCCCGCCTAATCCTGCTATACTCCAGCGTAACCACCGCATAGTTTTTATTCCATCATGACCAGCTATCAACGAAATAAAGCTTGTAATGCACAAAAATAAGCTTGCTCATCTGGGGCTGTATTATTACGTTGTGCTGACCAAATCGCTTCCGCTAAACATTCCATCATTTGGTGCTCAATCTCATGCTCAGATTGCCCTGTTAAACGAGCAGCTTGATATAATCCTCGAATACCTGCAGGGCGATCTGTGCTAATTTGTTCATGCAAAGCAATATGTAATCCCATATGTAAAAAAGGGTTTGTTTGTCCTGCTTCAGGTAAATAATCTTTATCTACCGCTGATTCAACCAGCTGATCTTGGTATTCTGGATGTTGTAAAATAATATTTTTTACAATCGTTTCTAAGGCATCTAAGTTTTGTTCTTGTTGATGTTTTTGCCATACTTGTAAAAAATATTGGCGCATTTCTTCTCTATTTTGTCCAAACACAAATTTTTTCTCTTTAAGATGAGTTTATGCTTCACACAAAGCGTTCGCAGCATAGTATACGCGTTTTTTATCTAAAATAGGCAGTTTATATAATGGAACTATACGAAAAGATAGGATATTTTTACTTTAAGTTAATCGAATTTAACATAATAATAATAAAAATATAAATCGAATAAAAACAGAGAGATAGCTTTTAAATGCAACTTGTAATTTACAAGTTTTTATTGTAGTATGGGGTGTTTAACTTGAAAAAAAATGAATACTTCTCTATTATATAACCCAAGGTAGGTAAAGCCTAGAATAACTGCGACGCGTATGTATCGTAAGCACTTTGTAGAAGTGCCAGCTCTAGGGACTACCTTAAGCTTTATAGCCTATCCTACATGACAGCGACAATTTCAATCTATCTTGATGAGAGTGGTGATCTAGGCTGGCGATTTGATCGTCCCTACCGCGCTGGCGGCTCCAGTCGCTACATTACCATTGCCTGTGTTCTCACACCTGCCGAAAAAGAACATTTGCCCAAGCGTTTTATCCGAAAATTATATAAAAAGTTTTCATGGACACGTCAAGGGGAAGTGAAATGGGCAGATATGAATGCCGTCGAACGTGAACACTTTGCCCGCCAAGCCTATCGGCTAACTGAAACCCACCCTGATATTAAATTTTTCTCTATCACCACCCACAAGAAAAATGTGCAACAACATATGCGTGATGACAGTAATTTGTTGTACAACTATATGATTAAATTATTACTGATTGATGAAATGAGCCAATATCAGCGGGTTAATTTTTACCCTGATCAACGCAGTATTAAAGTGGCAAGTGGCAATAGTTTGCATGATTATTTGCGTATTCAATTAGGTTTTGAAAAATCAACCCAAACTGAATTGGTGACCCGTCAATCAAATAGCAGTGAAAGTAAAAATCTACAATTTTCAGATATGTTAGCTGGGTTAGTACAATCTCATTTTGAAGATAAAAATTCACGCTTTTGGAATGTATTAGATACAAAAATCCACAGTCGTCGCTTATTTTTTCCAGCTCATTACAGTGAGCCTGAGCCAACACCCCCACATTCAGAATCTTGTAATCACTCCTAATTTTTCTGTTCATTCAAATAATAAGCAAAAATTATTCAGTGGCTGTGGCACACACAGGGCATTGAGGGTTTTTGCTTAATGCCATCTCGCACCATTCCATTGTACTGGCATCTAATAAGAGTAAACGTCCTGCTAAACTTTCTCCTAAGCCCATAATCACTTTCATGGTTTCCAAAGCTTGCATACTGCCTATAATTCCTACCAAGGGAGCAATAACCCCTGTTTGACTACAGGTTTCTGTGGGCAGTGTTTCTTGACGGTATAAGCAACGATAACAGGCGGTATTGTTATCTTGGTTAGGGTAGACTGTAATTTGACCTTCTAAACGAATTGCTGCCCCTGATACCAGTGGTTTTCTAGCTTGTACACAGGCTTCATTAATCATAAAGCGTGTTGCTAAATTATCAGTACAGTCCACCACAACATCCACTTCTTTTGCATAGGCTAACAGGTGTTGTGCGTCTAATTTTTCAGTGATGGGGGTTAAATTTACTAGTGGGTTAATATCTGCTAGGGTTTCACAGGCTGAAGTCACTTTTGATTTACCAATATCTGCTTCCCCATGCACAATTTGCCGTTGTAAATTGGATAAATCAACGGTATCAAAATCGGATAAATATAAGTGTCCCACCCCTGCTGCAGCTAAATACATAGCAACAGGTGATCCTAAGCCTCCCATGCCAATAATCAGTACTTTTGCATCAAGTAAAGCTTGTTGCCCATCAATATCAACATCAGGTAACAGAATTTGACGACTGTACCTTAATAGCTGCACATCATCCATAAAACCCCCTCTTAAAACTTTATTATTTGTTCTTATCAAAGATAATAATATGTTTTGAACACATGATAAATTTGCACTATACATGATTCACTGATATTACGCAGTAGGCTAAAATTCAGAAGTTGTAAATGATGGTTTTATGGGGGCAGTTATATTTTATCCACTGATTCTATGCCTGATATTTTATTTAGCCATATAAAAGGAAGCATAACTTTTCCATTATTATCATTATGAACAGCTAGTTGTTCCAATATTGGTAGGAGATAAATGCTTGAGTATGGGGGTGAAATAATACATACATTGCTGCTTTAGTCCTGCCGGGCAACTTACAATAGCTGTGAAAATCCCTGTTTTACCTTCACCTACCATTACAATTCCTATCGTTTTTTTCTGCTCTGCATAACCCCAATAATCAGTAACCCATTTAAATGCTAATGGTGGAGCATGGTGTATTGTGTTCCAACCATTTTCTTTATGCACACGTTGTAAATAAATCTTTGCTTCATTGCGTGTCTTTTGAGCATTAGCAAAGAAAATATGGATGTTCATCGTTTTAGCTGTGACATGTGGATAGGTATAAAAAATAACCCCTTCTCCTTCTGCATTTTTTATGGGTAACTGCCCAATGCTATTTTGGGGGATGCAGGTAGAAAATTTATAATTCCTAAAAACTTTTAAAGGAATACGTGTACTAGGTGTTTGAGTAGGATTGTGTACAGCTTTACTACTATTTTTATTTTGTTCTACCTTTTTTATTGGTTTAAGTGGTTTTTTCCATGAGGATAAAGTACGAATACGCAATTGATACATATGTGTTAAACATAATAAATCAGCAGCGACACAATGCTGTTCACGCAATGCTAGCCATGTACGTTGTGCTTGCCTTAACTGCTGCTGATCTTTAGGAGGTAATGATTTTCGGGTTTTTTTATACACGGTGCCTAATTGGCTGTCTAATTGGCTAAGCTGTTTATTATTACAAATACGGTGTTCAATTTGTGTTTTTGCACGTTGGCAATTAAAACTTGCAGAAAAAACAGAAAAAGAAAATAAATATAGGAATATGGATAATATTAAATAATATTTTTTAAGAGGGGTGCTACACATTACTTGAAAGCTCATTTTAAGAGTTTAATTAGTCAATATAATTTTAATTGAAAGGTATAGAGTGTTAATACTGGTCTTTATTAATAGGTCTATTAATTGCCTTCTGCACTATACTTTATTGTAAATAAAAAATTATTTTTTCTCAGTTACTCAGATAAAAACTAAAAATCATGCAAAAATAATGACATTTTTATACTTATAGAGTGGCTAAGGTAAGAATGATAGTAAGGAGGTGTTACCATGTATTTTCAATGTGCAAACCGTTGCTATCAGTGGCTTGTTGATTGGCTGGTTCATGAAAGTGCTGTTGATGATATGTATCTATCTGATTTTGATAGACTCAGTTATGAAATTCGTCCCTGTGATGTCTTGCTTGTAGAAGGGCGTAGCCGCGTCAGTGCGGTGATCAAAAATGTAACGCAAAGTTCGTGGACACATTCTGCATTATATATTGGGCGTTTACATGACATTGATGATCCAAGGTTACGCGCGGCTATTAAGCGTTACTATCCCGCTGAGCCTGAAGAGCAATTACTGATTGAAGCTTTATTGGGGCAAGGGACTGTTGTCACACCATTAAAAAGCTATGAACAAGAGCATTTACGTATTTGTCGCCCCCAACGTATTGAGCGACAAGATGCCCAGAAAGTGGTCTCTTATGTCACCCAATGCTTGGGGTCAGGCTACAATATTCGTCAATTGATAGATTTAGCGCGATTACTGTTTCCTTATGCCTTATTGCCTCGTAAATGGCGTTCAAGCTTATTTAATTACCATGCTAGTTTTAGTACGCGTACAGTATGCTCTACCATGATTGCAGAAGCGTTTATGTCTGTCCATTACCCCATTTTACCGATACAAAAATTACATAAAGATGGACGAATACAGATGTTTCAGCGTAACCCACGCCTTTTTGCGCCCAAGGATTTTGATTATTCGCCTTATTTTGACATTATCAAATATCCTTTTTATGGCACAGATGTCGCCATGTATAAGCAAATTGATTGGAATCCAAATATTTTATGTGATGATCCAAATCATTGCTATATTCCACCTGTGGTAACAGCAGAGAAAAAATCAGCTGTATAGTGATGTAAGCTTAATTACGTCCTTTGCCTGAAACACGATACAGCACCCAGTCAAGCCAACTGTGTGGTAAAAATCGGCGTAATGTTGCAAAAAGATAGGTTGGAAAGGTGACATAATAACGCACTTTAGGACGTGATGATTCTAAGGCATGAATAACTTTTTCTAATACCGCTTCGGCAGGTAAAGTAAATGCTGTGTCATCTTTTGAGTCAAAACGCTGCTGCATATTATGATAATTTTCATGATGTGCACTGTGCTTGGCATCAATATTCTGTGTGAATTTTTTATAGGCGTTAATACGGAAATCACTGGTGATTGGGCCGGGTTCAATTAAAGAAACATGAATATCGGTTTCCATCAGTTCTAAGCGTAAAGTATCACTTAAACCTTCTAAGGCGAATTTACTGGCATTATATGCACCACGATAAGGCAAGGTGATCAAGCCCAATACTGAGCTGTTTTGAATAATACGCCCCTCCCCTTGTTGACGCATTGCAGGCAATATAAGACAAGTTAGCTCATGCGTCCCTAAAAAATTAGTTTCAAATTGCTGACGTAATACTGTGCGAGATAAATCCTCAACTGCGCCCGGTTGTCCAAAAGCCCCGTTATTAAATAATGCATAAAGTTGCCCTTGTGTTTCACTTAATACATACTTAACAGCTTGCTTAATTGATTCAGAATCATCTAAATCTAATACAATGCTTTCTAAACCTTCAGCTTGTAAATGCTGTACATCTTCAGCTTGTCTAGCGGTAGCAAAAACACGGTATCCACGTTTTTTTAAGCCATGTGCAACACAATAGCCAATGCCTGAAGAACAGCCTGTAATTAATACACTACGTTGTGACATTGTTAACTAACTCTTTTTTCATTTTTTGAGACCTTGCTTAGTGTAAACTAAGTGATAATAGGGTGCGAGAATAGATGTATAGAATAATGCTATTATTTTTTTATCTCTTTATAAGAAGGATAAATTAAAGGTGTTAATATAGCTTTTTAGGATAAAATCCTAAAATAAGAAAAAAATGCCCTATTTATCTTCAAAAATACTAATTTAATGCCTATTCTCATGTGACAAAAGTAGGATAAAAAGAGTATTATGGTGCTAAGTTTAAATAATAGATTTTATGCCACCTATATTTATAATGTCATCAATCAATATACTATAAACACTGCTTTGTATTGCATAGATAATTAGAAAATATGCTACCCATATTGTATTTCTCTTTCTAAATTAACGCTATTTGTTTCCTTTTGTGTATTGTTGTGGCAGGGAGCAGGTAGGGTGAGGTAATAGTTGATGTTTACCACATTATTTATATTATAACAGGCATATAACAATAAAAATAAAGGTAGGGCTTGTTCAAAGTAATACGTATTGAGATATTCCTAATGCATAAAACCGCAACATAAATATTTTATTTATCATGCTATGCTTTAGGTCATACTGTTTATTTTTGGGCAATTATTTAGAGTAAAAATAAGTAGTGCACAATGTGGCACAACATTAAAATGACTTAACATGAAAAATCTTAATATTATTTTATACAGTGATGTGATTACTGTATTATTGGAAACCCATACAAATGATATAAAAAATACATTTATACGTTTACAGCGTGATAAAGTACATTTTTGGATTCCCTCTTGTTTGTTACCCCTCTTATATTCACAGTTTTCATCAGAACAAAAACAAGCTTTTGATGAACTGCTGACTCATGTTGAAATTCTTTCTTCACTGGCAATCCATTGGCAGGAAATTCCAGCTGATCACCCTGACAAAATACATGCCCTTGTGAGTTTAGATGCAGGTGTTTTGCCTGATAAAAGTATTATTTGGACTAATGAGGATACTTTTCATAGCAAGGTTGAGCATATTGAGTATGGTGATCATGAAGTATTGTACAGTATCTTGGCAGAACAAGAGTATGATAATCAGTATGAATTATATGACTTAGCCAGTACACAGTTAACATTACGTCCTGAATTAGAAAAACGTATTTTTGGTATTTTAAAGCAAGGGCGTTATATTTTAACCCCTGAAATTAATGAGCTAGAAGTGCAATTGGCAAATTATGTAAACAGCCGTTATTGCATCAGTGTTGCCAGTGGTGCAGATGCACTGCGTTTAGCTTTAATGGCTGTTGGTATTCAGGCTGGGGATGAGGTGATCACCTCTCCTTTTACAGATATGTGTACTGTTAATACGATTAGCCTATTAGGGGCTAAACCTGTTTTTGTCGATATTAACCCCCAGACATTTTCTTTAAATGTAGAAGAATTAAGCCACGCTATTACCCCACAGACAAAAGCCATTGTAGCAGCCAGTTTATATGGGCAATGTGCTGATTTTGATTCGATTAATAAAATTGCAGGCGAGCATGGCTTACCTGTGATTGAAGAAGGCTCGCAAAGTTTTGGGGCAACCTATAAAAACCGTGATTCTTGTGCCCTATCCACTATTGGTTGTACCAGCTTTCACTCCAACCTTCCCTTTGGTACTTATGGGGATGGGGGGGCGTGTTTTACTAATGATGTACGTTTAGCCGAAAGAATGCGCTCATTACGTATGCAAGGACGTAATCGTCAAGATAAGCAAGAAAATATAGGGATTAGCAGTTATTTTAATAGTTTACAAGCGGCTATTTTATTAGAAAAATTGACGGCTTTTCCAAAAGAAGTTTCACAGCGTATACGAGTTGGGAATTTATATACTGAAGCTTTACAAATGGTGGTGACAACTCCCTATGTTGAGCCACACAATACCAGTATATACAGTCATTACATTATTGATGTAGAAAACCGTGATCAAGTACGTGAGTCATTATTAGAACAAGGTGTACACACTGCAATACATTGCCCTACCCCTGCTCATTTACACCCTGCCTATCAGCATTTAAACTATGCTGAAGGACAATTTATTATGGCAGAGGTTGCTGCACAACGTACACTAAGTTTACCTATGTATACCTATTTTTCAGAGGATGATATTGAATATATTAGTAATGCACTTAAACAAGCCACAAACTTTCATGACTTTCCATTTTAAAAAATATTACATCAGCTCTATATTGTAGGTTGTCACTTGGTTTCGCCCTGTATTTTTGGCTTGATATAAAGCTTTATCTGCACTACTAATAAACTCAGCTTTATCCATTGCACACTGCTGTTGATTGGTGGCGACCCCAATACTCACTGTAACATGCAAAGCTTCCCCATTAAATGTAGTAAAAGGGTTATTATCACACTGCTCTAAAATACGTTGTGCTAAAATATAGGCTCCTGACTCATCAGTATTAGGGAGTAAAATAATAAATTCCTCCCCCCCATAGCGGCAAGGTAAATCGAGTTCACTACGAATACAGGAAGATAATAGGCAAGCGAGTTCTCGCAAAACTAAATCCCCTTGTTGATGTCCATAGGTATCATTAACCTGTTTAAAATGGTCAATATCTACCATTAATAAAGATACGGGTTCACCATGACGTTTTAGGCGGGTAATCTCTTCTTGTAAGCGGATTTCAAAGTAACGCCGTACATATAACCCTGTTAAACTATCAGTTGTTGCAAGTTGGAATAGACGTGCATTTTCCATTGCCGCTGCAATCAGGGTACGTAACATCGTTAAGGTTTGGATACGATAATCAGGTTTTGAAATACCGATTTTTTGGGTCAGAATAGCCACCCCTAAAATTTGCTCATTATCATCTAATAAAGGTAAGCATAAACATTCAAACTCTGGTGATTCCACTTCCTCAACATAAGCAGGGAAGGGTAAACCATGATACATTTTTCCCACAAAGGTATCTGATTGTTTACTCTTAATAACTTGCTCTATTGGTGTATCTTTAAAGTTGATAATTTTTCCTTCGGATAAAAACTCCCCTTGATTAAAACCCCCTACAATTTCTCCTGTATAGCCTGTATCATGAATACTAAATAGGGCAACCTGCTCACTATCCCCTAAGTCAGCTAAGGTATCTAATACATGTTTGATTAGGCGTTCCATTCAACCCTCCTTTTTTATTTTACTACCATGTACCCCATACACTTTTCTTGCCAATCATATTAGAAAATCATTTATTTTTAATAAAATAAGAAAAAGGAGAGGAAGGGCAGCATCTATTATTTATCCCAATAAATACGAATTCCTTCTAAAGTCATTTCGATAGAAGGGGGGGACTGTGCAGTGAGGTGACGTTGAAATGACAAGCTACCTGTTAAAATACACGTAATCCCTCCCGCCACTAATAATGACAATTTGCTAGTAGGTTCTGGATCAACGATAGCTAACCTTACTAACCACACTCCAATTCCTGTTAAACCAACATTAGAAGCCATGCTTAATAATGCAGCAGGGGTTATTTTTTTTTCAGTGGGTTGGGAAGCAATATAGGCAGACAAATCACTTTTATCATAAAATCCAAGCTGTGCATCATCAATTAACATAATACTTTGTTGCTGATTTACTGCTTGCATAAGTTGGGTTCGCCAATTGCTATCAGATGTTTTAATTTGATTAATCATAATACACCACATTGTAAAAAGGTGAAGCAGTGTCCTAGGTAGCTTTTCTATAAAATTAGGGGGGATAACTTTTAAATGCAAGTATTAAATAAATATTGCTTCATAAAAATAAAAAGTGGATATATTTTGAGTGAGTGGGACGTATAGCATTAATACATTGGTTAGTGAGTATTTATAGTATTTCCATTAAAATGATGAAGGCTGATTTCTGACATAAGCTACCAAGAAAGGCATTCCCGCGTAAAAATACGCAGGAGCAAGAGATAAGGATGTTATTATTCATTTACAACAGTTGTCATCTTGGGGGAAAACCAAAAGGATAAATCCTTGCTTAAAAATGTTTCTGCAGGCATATATTGAGAGCCTTCAGTGGTAAAACTTAAGCCAACCATCCCATTCATACTGTTAATAGAGCCTGAACGTAAATAAAATTCATTGTCAGCAAGGCGTAAACTACGAAAACGTTCTAATATTAATTGGATTTGTGTATTATCCAATAAGGCATTATCAGGATAATGCATACGCGGATAGGCGCGATTCATTTCTTCACTGAGTAATTGATCCACACTGTATAAACGATAGTGGTGTGGCTCATTTAATTGCCATAGCATGACTTGGCTACTAGAAAAATGTAGTGTGCAATGGAATACACCTTGTTCACTCATCAATGTTGCTAACATGCGTAATACATCTGTAATACACTCATCTAATTGACTAGGAGTACGTTTTTGTACTGTACGTGTACTGAAAACACTACCAGCATGGATAGGATGGTGTAAGCTTGTACTATGATTTTTTGTCTGTTCTGTATGCTGTGGGCTGATGGATAATGGTAAATGGCGAATATCAAAATCAGCGACAACAAACCCTAAAAATTGTTGTTCAACAATCACAGGTTGTACAGCACTAATACAAGGACGACCTGTATTATGACTAATATACACAGATGACAGCATAAAATGTCTTTTAGGGTATAAGCTGACAGAAAATGGACGGCGTGATAAATCTTGATTACGGTAGGCAGCCTCAATGCCATCCCCTGCTACATTAGAACTAATTTGCTTGCCAAATTTATCAATGGCATAGATAAGATGACAGTGTGGCACACTGTGATAATGCTTGGATAAAGCCGCATCAAGTGCATCAATATCAGCCCAATGTGCTGCACAATTTTTTGCTAAATTCAGCATGACAGGCTCAAATAAGTTACCCAATAACTTACGTTGCTCACCAATTGTTTGTTTAATCCACATAATATATATACTCACGACTGATTATTTTATTTAATATAAAAACAATCGCTTAAATTAAATAAAATTTATGACACCATAGTGACAAGAAAAAGTAGCTTTATTTTTAACTTTTTAATATTTTTATTTATCCATTGATTATCAATGAGATAGCTTTTATTTCTTCGTGTTATGATGTCATGGTTATTTTGTATAATACCTTCTTCTGTTATTACATAATCTATTTATCAATAATAGGTACATAAAACAGTTTTTACCTGTACTTCTTTTATTTTTATGCACTTTATATAACTTAAACAAGCTATTTAAATAAAAAATTAACTATTTATCTAAATACTATCAATAGCATACTTACTATAAATGTGTTAAATAAATATATTAATTAAGCTTTCTTTTTTGTTTTTTAAAAAAAGTACTATAAAATCAATAATTATAACTGTATATAACAAAAGTTAAATCATTAACAATGAAAGTAATTAGAAATTGTATTATATTTTAATTTAATAAATTTAGGTAAATAGATTATATTGTTTTTTACTCATTTTAGTCTTTATAAAGGAAAAGTAATTACTAAAAAACAGGGGATAGTAAAAGACCTTATAAACTATTTAACTGAAGTTACGCAATAGAACCAAATAGGCTTTGTGATCTCTTGTTTTACTGGTGTCGTTATCTTATATATTGTAGTGACGTTGCACGCAATGTTCTCGTGATCTCATTCACCCCACAACCAGCAGTTCATAACCACTATAATAGAATTCATGAGATGAATATAATAAAGCAATTTTTTATTTTTCAATCATCCCGCTGTCATCAATCATGACCACATTGAGTTCAATGAAAAGCGTTGCATGCAACGCCGCTTGTATATTAATAGGGTAGTCCTGAAAATATAGTGTTATGAACAAGCTAGTACCCCAATAATTGAGGCTTGGTTAAAATTTCTGCACTACTTATGCAGGACTACCATGAAAAGAAGTAAAACTGATGCTGTTGATGCAGAAATCTTAGCTCAATATGCAGAACGTATGGACTTTACTCCTTGGCAATGCCCTTCAAGCAAAGCTTTAGAAATACGTGCTTGTTCACGGCATTTAGAAGAGTTGAGTTACCAGTGTACTCGCTTGAGAAACCAAATTCATGCGATGAAAAGTAATGGGACAACACCAGTATATTTATTGAAAGATAACCAACAAGCACTTGTTTCACTTGAAAAATGTATTGTATCTATCAGAAATGAAGCTGTTCAAGCCATTGAACAAGATGAGCTGATTAAAGCACGTTATGAGCTACTACTTAGTATTAAAGGCGTTGCACAAAAAAGTGCAGTACCAATACTTGGTGAACTGCTTATTTTGCCCAAAGATATGAGTGCTCGCCAATGGGTTGCACATACAGGTTTAGACCCACGGCAATTTAATTCAGGCAGTAGTGTGAATAAAAAACCACACTTGAGTAAAGCAGGTAATCAGCATTTACGCCGTGCTTTATTTATGCCTGCATTATCTGGTATTCGTTGGGAAGGCAATGTAAAAGCCTATTATATGCACCTTGTAAATGATAATGGTTTGAAAAAAATACAAGCCGTATGTGCTGTAATGCGTAAATTATTACATGCTATTTATGGTATGTTTAAAACAGCAAAACCTTTTGATGGTACACGTTTTTATAAACTTCCTAGTGAAAAAGCTGCCTGATAAGATCAGACAGCTTACTCCTCTCACTTATAAGTATTTTTTATGAAAAAAGGCTCTTTAAAGCTTGACTATGAAGGGAGTATCTACGGGGAAATTTTTATCTGGTTTTAACACAAGAGCATTGGAACGAGGGAAAAATGTATGGGTAACCCTTGTGGTTATCCTTATGAATAACCACCAAGGGGCAACCACAAGGGATTGCCCCTACGGGAAACTAACCAAAACCATGTTGTTTTAGAAAACTTTCTGTAATCCCGCCACTGGTGGGGATGGCGGCTTTATCACCTAGCAATAAACGCTCTAAATAACGCGCGATCACATCCACTTCAATATTAATCCGCTGCCCGACGGTAATTGTTTCCCAGTTTGTCATAGCTTGGGTGTGCGGCACGATGTTTAAATCAAACTCCGCCCCATTCACATTATTCACTGTCAAACTAATACCATCTAAACAAACAGAGCCTTTATGCGCAATATATTTGGCTAACTGATCAGGAGCTTGAATATGTACTCTTACAGAACGTCCATCATTGTAACAACGATTGACAACCCCTACACCATCAACATGCCCACTGACAATATGCCCACCAAGATGGGTTTCAGGTGTTAGAGCTTTTTCTAGATTAACACGGTGTCCTGATTGCAATTCACCTAAAGTAGTAAATTGCAGTGTTTCACCCGAGACATCTGCCCAGAATCCTGTTGATTGTAATGTGACCACAGTTAAGCATACGCCATTGACAGCGATACTGTCCCCAAGGGCAACATTATGTAAGGGAAGATCGCCTGTTTCAACTAATAAACGGGCATCACTGCCTGTTTTTTCACGTTGAGCAATGCGTCCTACAGATTGAATAATTCCTGTAAACATAATGACTTACCTTACTTATCATAACGTGGAATTGCGGTAATGCGCCAATCACAGCCGACAGCACGAATATCTTTAATATCCACATGCAGACGTTGATCCATCATTTGCAATTCAGGTAAGTTAAACAAGCCACGTGCATTATTCCCCATTAAGGTGGGTGCCATATAGATAATAATCTCATCTATCAGCCCTGCTCTTAATAGCGAACCACTCAGTGTTGCCCCTGTTTCCAGTAATAACTCATTGACTTCATAATCTGTTGCCAGAATACGACACATTTCCACCAAATCAATATCATGCCCCCCTTTTTGAGGCAGTGATATCACCGTTGCCCCTGCTTTTTCAAGCATGGTTTTTACCCCTGTACTGGTCGAGGCGGTAAAAATAATGGTTTTTCCTTCAGCACTTAAGGTGCGTGAATCAGGTGGTGTACTTAAATGTGCATCAACAATGACACGATAAGGCTTATTAAGCTGTTTAGGAATAAATTCATGACTAGGTAACTCATTTTCACGTACTGTTAATAATGGGTCATCGGCTAAAATAGTGCCTGCCCCTGTCATGATTGCAGCACTACGTGCCCGTAAAGCTTGTACGTCACTGCGTGCATCAGGAGAGGTAATCCATTGACTTTCCCCAGATGCCATCGCGGTACGCCCGTCTAAGCTCATCGCCATTTTACAACGAATATACGGTCGCCCGTGTTGCATCCGCTGATGAAAACCAATGTTTAAATCGGCAGATTCTTGGCTTAATACCCCTGTATCAACCAATATCCCAGCATTGATTAATTGCTCAATACCTTTTCCAGACACCACAGGATTGGTATCACTCATCGCTACAACAACGCGTGAGATCCCTGCTTTAATCAAGGCATCCGTACAAGGAGGTGTACGCCCTTGATGGCAACACGGCTCTAAAGTCACGTAACACGTCGCGCCTTTTGTTTGCCCTTTTGCCATTTTTAAGGCGTGAATTTCAGCATGTGGTTCTCCTGCGATTTGGTGCCAGCCTTCACCGACTATTTCACCATCTCGCACGATCACACAGCCTACACGCGGGTTAGGGTTGGTACTCCATAACCCACGCTTGGCAAGGCGTAAAGCTCTTGCCATGTAGTAGAAGTCATTGTGAGGTAAATTATTTTCCATAAACAGGGAATTGTGCACACAAGGCTTTAACGTTTTCTTTGACTTGATTTTGAATATCTGTATTTTCTACATCATCTAAAATATCGCAAATCCAAGTGGTGATTTGTTGTACTTCTGCTTCTTTAAATCCACGTGTTGTCACCGCTGGGGTACCAATACGAATCCCACTGGTAACAAATGGGGATTTTGGATCATTTGGTACAGAGTTTTTATTTACCGTAATATTAGATGCGCCTAATACCGCATCTGCAACTTTACCTGTGAGATTTTTATTGACTAAATCTAATAAGAATAAGTGGTTATCTGTACCATCAGAGACAATGTTGTAACCGCGCTGTTTAAATACTTCAACCATAGCACGTGCATTTTTAACCACTTGCTCTTGGTAATCTTTAAATTCAGGTTGTAAGGCTTCTTTAAAAGCAACGGCTTTGGCTGCAATCACATGCATTAAAGGTCCACCCTGAATCCCAGGGAAAACAAGCGAGTTGAATTTTTTAGTTAATTTAGGGTTGGCTTTAGCTAAAATTAAGCCACCACGGGGTCCGCGTAAGGTTTTATGTGTTGTTGTTGTCACAACATCTGCAAAAGGAATAGGGTTAGGGTAATGCCCTGTTGCCACTAAACCTGCTACGTGTGCCATATCAACAAATAAGTACGCCCCAACTTTATCAGCAATATCACGCATACGTTGCCAATCTACCACACGTGAATAAGCACTGAAGCCTGCAACTAACATTTTAGGCTTATGTTCTAAGGCTAAAGCCTCAACTTGCTCGTAATCAATCTCACCTGTGTCATTGTTTAAACCATATTGCACAGCATTGTAAATTTTACCTGAAAAGTTGACGCTTGCTCCATGCGTTAAGTGTCCACCATCTGATAAGCTCATGCCTAATACAGTGTCATGGGGCTCTAATAATGCCATGTATACCGCTGTATTAGCTTGTGAACCTGAGTGTGGCTGTACGTTTGCGTAATCTGCACCAAATAATTCTTTAGCACGTTCAATGGCTAAAGCTTCTGCTTGGTCAACAAATTCACAGCCACCGTAATAACGTTTGCTTGGGTAGCCTTCTGCATATTTATTGGTTAATACACTGCCTTGTGCTGCCATGACACGCGGGCTGGCATAGTTCTCAGAAGCAATCAACTCAATATGCTCTTCTTGGCGCACAACTTCACTTTGCATTGCCTGCCAAAGTTCCGCATCAAAATCTGCAATATTCATTTCTTTTGTAAACATGAGTAGCCTTAAAAATATGTGAGTTCTAAAGGAAGAAAATAAATAATTATTTATAACATTAAATAGTTGTGTAAGTGCATTCTTTGATGGTGTTGTGCACCTTAGTTTTACATTACCAAACTAAAAACAGGGTATTTTATCGTATTTTGGAGGGGGTAAAAAACCATTTATTATTTATAACTGAAGTTACGTAATATAATTCAATAAACTCTGTGGGTTTGTGATCTCTCTGGTGTAAATGTTTATATATTGTAGTGACGTTGCACGCAACGTCCTCGTGATCTCATTCACCCCACACCTATCAATTCATAGCCACCATAATAGAATTTATTTAAGAGGCGAAGGCTTTATTTTTCAACCATCCCGCTGCCCTCAATCATAACTGAATTAGGTTCAGTGAAAAGCGTTGCATCACTGCCATTAAGTTAAGGATTATCTGGTTCCACGCGCTCCGCGCTGGAATTCCGTCCCTGACGCTCTGCGTCATCTTGCTTAAAGCTACCAAGGTGTCAGCTTAGAGGGGAGGACGCGGAGCTTCCTTGGCTGCATTACAACGCGGAGCGTTGTAACGAGGAAAATATTACTTGTAATCCTTAACTTAATGACAGTGAAGCGTTGCATGTAACGCCGCTACGGTTTAATAGAAATCATTATTTTCTAATAAGTGCGTAACTTCAGTTTATAAATTATCAGCGGTTTATATCACCCCTTCAGATTCTATTTGTGGAGTGCAAGCATATCATTTGTACTAGGGAATACCTATATGCACTGCATCATAAAAAACATTCTTCAGCAGTAAGTGCTTCTGCAACAGTAAAAAATGAGCCAAAAATAATGACACGATCTTGTATGTTACGTTGGTTTTGTATTGTTTGGTATGCTGCTTTAATACTTGGGTAATCTGAAACAGAATTAGAAGATATATGCTGTGTTAGTGTTTCTGCTGTTTCTGTGCGGGGACTATCTAAGGGAGCAATATGCCACGTATCAATACATGATTGTAAAATATCAAAGACTTGTGCACTGTCTTTGTCTTTTAACATACCTACCACAGCATGGGTTTTCCCTTTGCAAGGGGATCCTGCTAAGTTATTTTTAAGCGTTTTAGCTGCTAAGGGGTTGTGTGCTACATCAAAAATACATACACCTTGTTTTGTCTCTAAAGATTGAAAACGCCCATTGATTGTAGCCTGTTGTAAACCTTGTTTAATGTGTTCTAAAGAGATAGAGAAGCCTTGTTGCTGTAAAAGATGTATCACCATAAGTACACCAGAGGCATTTTGCAATTGAAATGCCCCTGCTAAATTAGGTAAAGGTAACTTATCATAGCTGCCCCCTTTCGTTTGCCATGACCATGTTAAGCCTTCATCTTGATAGCTAAATTCTTGTGCTTGGCAATATAAGGGGGCATTTAATTCAGCTGCATGTGCTTTGATGCGATTTGTCACAGAGAAATCGGTGCAAACAACAGGCTTATTAGATCGACATATACCTGCTTTTTCATAAGAAATATCTTCTCTATTATTACCTAAGCTGCTAGAATGGTCGATATCTATTGGTGTTATAAGTGCAATATCAGCATTAAAAGTATTAATTGCATCTAAGCGCCCCCCCAAACCCACTTCTAATATGGCAATATCCACCTTTTCTTCATGAAATATCCACATGGCTGCTAAAGTAATAAACTCAAAGGCAGTTAAAGGTATATCACCACGTGCGGTATCAATAATGGAAAATGCTTCACATATTTTTTGATCACTAACAGCTTGTTGACCAATAGATATACGTTCATTATAACGAAATAAATGAGGTGAGATATTACTGCCTACTTTTAACCCTGAAAGGGTCAAAATATTTTTTAAGAATGTGACACTGGAACCTTTACCATTTGTTCCTGCAATTGTAATTACAGGAAAAGAGGGGCTCAGCAAATTTAAACATGTAGCAACTTCTTGACATCGGGATAAACCTAATACAATTTCTGTACGATTCAATGAATTTTGCCATGTAAGCCAATCAGCAATAGTTGAAAAACGCATATGACCTCTAAAATGGATATTGTAATGCGAATTGAGAGCTGATTTTAGTACTAAATATAAAGTAGTGACTTACAACAACTCCCTCTTAACTAACCTCAATAGTAACTGCCTTTTAAGATATTGAATTTAAAAACTTTATTCATTCAATCTAGTTTGCATTAATATTAAGAAGCACAGCATTATAAACAATTTTTTTTAGAAAAAAACCTAATTTTTAATTACAGCACGTTATATTAATTTAACTTATTGTTTATTCTCTTTTTCACCTTTTTAATACAGGTTTGATATTACTTATAATGTATCGATTATTTCTATTTTTTTTCTTATTAAGTTACTCTTTTTTTAGTTGTGCAGTAACCCAGTTAAGCTATATCCCTGAAAATGAAAAAACTAGCTATCGAGCTTATTTAGAACAACATCATATTACTATTATTGAAGACCTTTCTCCCCTACCTTGGTTAGTGATTGATGTAGATGAAAATACACCATTTATTATAGGGCGGCGAAGTTTTTGGTATAACGATGTAAAGGGGCATTTTGCTGCAAGTATTGAAAGAAAAACACTTTCCCCTAATGATCCTGCTTTTTCTCAACAATGGCATTTATCAAAACTAGATATTCCTGAATTATGGATGTCCACCCAAGGAGAAGGAATCACTATTGCACTAATTGACAGTGGAATTGACCCTGAACATCCTGATTTAAAAGATAATATATTATTTGAACAAGGCTATGATTTTGGTAATGATGATACTGAAGCCTATGATTCTAATATTTATGCGAATGGACATGGTACAACTATGGCAGGGCTTATCGCTGCCCAATGTGACAATGGACAAGGGGGCTGCGGGATTGCGCCTCAAGTCAAAATTATCCCTTATAAAATAGATAAAGATGACAGTGCATCCTTTTCCTCTATTCCTTTAGCCGCTGCAATTCTTGCCGCAGCAGGCAGTGAGGCACAAATTATTAGCTTAAGTCTTGTGCTTAATGCCGAAGCTCCTTGGGTTGAACATGCGATTAATTATGCACGCCAACAAGGGAAAATCGTGATTGCAGCAGCAGGGAATGAAGGTAAAGATCAGGTTGCCTTTCCTGCTTATTTACCTGAAGTGATTGCTGTAGGGGGGGTAGATAAAGAAAATAAACGCTTAACTAGCAGCAATTATCATCAAGGGCTAACCTTAGTTGCACCTGCAATAGACCTCTATACCACAACCCCCGGAACAGGTTATGCGGATTATATTAAAGGTACATCTGCTGCCACCGCCATCACTACAGGCTTAACTGCTTTATTTTGGGCACACTCCCCCCAAGCCTACGCTGGTGAAATTATTGCCGAACTACTGAATCAAACTATCGATATAGGTGAAGCAGGGTTTGATACAGAATATGGTGTAGGGCTTATTCATGGACAGACAGCAGAAAAAAATAATTTTTTGCACATTTCAACAGGAAAAACCGTTTATAAACCTAAAGAGCAGTTATTACTAACTGCGTATATCACTGACATGCAAAATATTGAGGTAGATTTATTTTTTAGAGAAAGCTTTCCTATTTCTGCCCAAGGGCACTATCAAAACCTATATAAAGTATTAACGGCATTCGATAGCTCATTCCCCACGCCTTTTAACGCTAAAATACAGCGTCCCTATTTAATAACAGAAAGTATGACGTTACAATTATATGGTGCAGAAGATAGCCTATTAGGTCAGGTATCCTTTTCTGAAAATATGGTAAGCGGTGTCTATGAAATACTTATGCAGTTACAGCCTGTGAACCAATCCGTTGTTAATCAGCGGAAAATGATCTGGTTGTCACCGTATAATTAAAAAAAATTGTTTTAGGACTTGCTTTTGACATGGTTTGTGTGCAATATTTGTACTAAGTGTGTCAAGTGCGTTTACTAGTTTTGTTTGCACAAAAAAATAAGTAAATTGGATTTTGGTACTTATGGTCAGCAAGCATTCAGAGTATAATACGCTTACTTGTATCGGCAAGTTACTTTTACTCAGTATTATTGCATGCCGATAAAAAAATTTTATTTAATGGAGAATAGTTAATCATGAGCATGAAGAAGACTGTATTAGCTTCAGCTATTGCGTTGACTCTTGTTGGTGCCCAAGTAGCTACAGCTGCAACAAGCACAACAGGCGCGCAGTTTGTTTTAGACAAAACTGAAGTCAGTGCTGGTGGTACAATCAACTTAGCATTATTAGGCTTAGACAGTAACGGTGCTGTTGACCGTTTTGGTGAAGCCAGCGGTTCTGTCATTATGGCTGTTGTTAGTACTGTTAAAGGTAAAATTAACGGTGGTTCTGCAACACCAGGTGCAACACCTACTGATACTAACCCTGTTGCAGGTAACTTTGCTAGTGATGTTAAATACGTACGTTTAGTACAAGGTAACGGTGCGGTAAACATTACTTACGCACCAGATGTATCAGGTTCTGATACTGTTGAAATTTTCTTACAAGAACGCATCCCAGCATCTGGTGGTGGTATTGAAGTTAAGCAAATCGGTCAACGTGTTACTAAACAAGTGACTGTAAACTCTAACTCTACTAGCCCTAAAGCATTATGGATTAACGAATTCAAAGCTGCACCTGCTGATGCGGCTGGAATGAGTGATGCTACGCCTGCTGACGGTATTATGGGTCAAATGACTGCTGGTGTTGAAGGCGGTCAAATCATTGTTAAAGCTAAAAATGCAAATGCTGCAGGTAATGTAACCATTACATTAACAGGCTTAACTGAGACTTACACTTACACAGCTAACATGCTACAAGGTCAAGCCATTGCAACTTTAGATTCTAAAGTTGTTAAAGCAGGCACTTACAAAATCAAAGCAACTTTTGAAGGTTTTGATGGCAGCAGTGTTAAATTAGTTGAAGCTGATAACTTAAAAGTTTTATCTACTGGTATTCCACGTGGCTTAAAATTAACTGCTAGCAAAGTACGTATTACACAAGCTGTTGGTCAAGGTGCAAACGTAACACTACAATTACTTGATGAACACGGTAACAGTACAACTAACCGTGCAGGTAGTGAAATTAAATTAAAACTTGCTGATGCAAATGAAGTTGTGAGCAACACTGCTTTAGCTATCAGTGTTCCAGCTAACTCTACTGATGGTAAAGCAGTTGCTAATGCCGGTAGTGACTTAGTATTAGGTAATGCTGCAGCCGAAGTTTTAAAATTAGGTACAACTGCTCTTGTTGCAACAGCTGTTGATGATGCAGGTGCTACAATCAGTACTATTTCTGCTTCTGATGCCTTAGCAGTAAAAACTGTTGCTGATACTTTAGCAGCTACTTTACATGCTGATTTCTCTGCTGCTAAATTAGCAGGTACAGAGTTTAATGCATTTACAGTAACAGTAACTGATGGTGCAGGTACTGCTAAAGCAACTGATCCAGGTTCTATTACTATTAAGAACATGACAAGTGGTGAAAGCATCACTGTTAACCGTAACAGTACCACTAATGTTGTTCAAGCATTAATGAAGAAAGCAACAGCAGGTACACAGTACTTACTTTCTGATGATGTAGAAAATGGTAGCTTAGCACAAGTTGAAGTAACAGCTCATGGTATCAGTACAGCTGCTGCAACAAAAGTTGAAATGCACAATGCACACGGTGAAGTGATCACTTCTGTTGCACCTGGTAACTTAGATAGCGCAAGCAAAACATACCAAACAAAATTACCTGAAGTGACATTCAAAATGTTTGATAGCTTCGGTAACAAAGTAACAGGTTCACCTATCACAGAAGCGATTACAGGTACATTCACTGTGACATCTTCTAACGGTACTGTAGGTTACAGCACACCAGAAGCAAACAAAGGTGTTCCTGGTCGTGTAAGCACTAACGGTGCAATGGTGACTTATGCTGCAGATGGCGTGAAGAAATTTGCAGGTAAAGACACAATTGCTGTGAACTTTACTAAACCTGGTTTAGGTAGCAACAGCTTAAATGTTGAAACAACTGTTCCAGCATTACAAGAATTGAAATCTATCAAATCTTACATTGAAAACAACGAAATCCCTGTTAACAGTCAAGTTGCTTTAACTGTTGAAGTACTTGATCAAGATGGTGCTATCTTCGTTGACTCTGACTCTACTAAGAACACGGTTGTTAAAGTGAACTTTAATGGTCAAGAAGGTGATACTTTAGCTCCTTCTGTTACTGAGTTAGGTGGCGCAACTGTTGCTTCAGGACAAGGCTTAAACTTCACTACAACAAGTGGACGTAAAGTGTTTGTTGTTGATGCTGGTTCTATCAAAGGTCAGTTCAGCTTATCTTTTGCTGATGCTGATGGTAATGTAACACCTGAAGTCCGTACATTCACTGTAACTGATGCTGTTGAAGAATGTTCAACAGGTACATTAGGTGGTTGTGCTACTGAAGAAACATGTGCAGATAAAGGCGGTAGCTTCGTTAAAGGTGCTAATGATACTAACGTATGTAAAGCTGTACCAGCTCCAGGTGAAGGTGGTAGTGCAGGAACTGATAAAGATGGTAACCCTGTCACAACAGGTGCTAAATTCGGTGGTGGTGCTTCTGTAGACAGCAGTGACTTCCTTGCTGATAAAGATGTAAACAAAGGTAAATTTGCATTAATCGCAGGTAACATTGAAGTTGACCCTGCACACGTTGGTTTAGCTGCTGATTTAGTTGTTATTGCATTACACAAAGTAACTCTTGATGGTACTGACCATGAGACTTTATATGCATTAAACGATACTGTACGTGAAGATGGTAACCATAACTTTGGTTTATGGCAGACTGATGAGAACCCAGGTAAACCAGGTGCTCCAGCTGACTTAACTGCATTCTCTAGTGTGACTGCATTACAAGCTCGTCATTCTATCCAAATGTGGAATGCTGGTTTAGTCGACCAAATCAGTACTTTCGAAATCCAATTCGGTTACCGTATTACTGAAGAAGGCGATGCTAACGAAGGCTTAATCGTCATCAACAGCACACCATTAAAAGTTAACATCGTTGAATAATTCAGCTTTTTAAGCTAATTATCTGAATACCTCCCGCTTTATTTATTAAAGTGGGAAGATGGTAACTAAAAGCGGCATGTCATGATTTTTTTAATGAAATGGCATGTCGTTTTTTTATGGTTTTTATTTATATAGTGAGATATACTATATAAGATTAATTAGACAGTTTTTGTAAAAGTTGAGGTAAGATTTGTTAAGTCTTTTTACAAAAAATGTTCACATTATTGAGATAAATTAACGTGCTAAAATACTTTTTACTACTTAGTTTTTGCCTAATAAGTAGTACCATTCAACCTATACGTACCGCTTATAGTTTTGATTTATTTAATGAAACACGTGGTCAACAAAAAACACCTCCACCACAAAAACAAATTAATAAGAATAACCCCTTTCAACAAGCTATCAATAAAAAACCTGTAGCCCCTAAAAAAAATACACAACGAGCCAAAAAGCCTCAAAAAGATTTTCTATTGAAAGGTGTATTACAAATTGGCTCCAAGTACAGTGTTATATTACAAACACCTACTAATAAATCATTAACACAACGCTACCATCAAGGTAAAGAAGTTCAACTGGTTGGATTTCCTAATTACCGTTTATTAAGCGTTGCTGCCAGAGAAATTGAGTTAGAATACCCTAAAGATGCCCCATGTCAAAAAGATAACCCTCAACGTGGTATTAAGTGTAAGCAAGGGAAAAATGATAAAACAACAGCCATTTTATCATTGGTACGTAATAAAGCCGTAAAACGTGCGCCCACACCTGCTCAAACAAGACAAAACCCTTTTACAGCGAATAATCTTGCAGCACAAGAGCAAGAGAAAAAACGCCAAGCTGACTTAGCTCGCCGTAAAGAAGTGTATAAGAACTTTAAACGAAAAGTAATTAAAGATGATGAAGTACCAGAAGGTATGCGAGTGATTCGTACTCCTTTTGGAGACCGACTCGTCCCAAAGAATAAATAATCATTATTGTATCCATATATAAATTTTACCAATGATACAATAAAAGCGTATAATATAAAGCCTAGCCATACCCATGGGTGGCTGAGTTATTCATTTGTTATTTCATCGAGGACAAATAACGTGTTAGATGCCTACAGAAAACACTCAGAAGAACGTGCCAACGAAGGATTACCTCCATTAGCTTTAAATGCTGAACAAGTTGCTGCATTGGTTGAGTTATTAAAAAATCCTCCTGCAGGCGAAGGGCAAGCATTAGTTGATTTGTTAACTCACCGTGTGCCACCAGGTGTTGACCAAGCTGCTTATGTTAAAGCTGGTTTCCTTGCTGACGTAGCAAAAGGTAATACAGTATGCAGCTTAATCTCTGAAGAGCAAGCAACTGAATTATTAGGCACCATGTTAGGTGGTTACAACATTCAACCACTCATTGATTTATTAGATAACGAAAAAGTATCTGATATTGCTGTAAAAGCTTTATCTCACACATTATTAATGTTTGAGACATTCCATGATGTGGCGGAAAAAGCAAAAACATCTGCTGCTGCAAAGCGTGTTTTACAATCTTGGGCTGATGCAGAGTGGTTTACTGCTAAACCTGAAATGCCTGCTGAAGTAAAAGTAACTGTATTTAAAGTCCCTGGTGAGACCAATACAGATGATTTATCTCCTGCCTCTGAAGCATGGAGTCGCCCTGATATTCCTTTACATGCTAAAGCGATGCTTGTGAGCCGTATGGAAGATGGCTTAGATGTCATTGAGAAATTAAAAGAAAAAGGTAACCCTGTTGCATTCGTTGGGGATGTTGTGGGGACAGGTTCTTCACGTAAATCTGCTATTAACTCTGTGTTATGGCACATGGGGCGTGATATTCCTTTTGTTCCTAACAAACGCCAAGGTGGCGTAGTATTAGGGGGCAAAATTGCACCAATTTTCTTTAACACTGCTGAAGATTCAGGTGCCTTACCGATTGAATGTGATGTCACTAAATTAAACACAGGTGATGTGATTACTATTAAACCTTATGAAGGTAAAGTAGTGAATGAAGCAGGTGATGTAATCAGTGAATTTGATTTACGTCCTGTGACTATGCCTGATGAAGTCCGTGCAGGCGGTCGTATTCCTTTAATTATTGGTCGTGGTTTAACCACTAAAGCCCGTGAAGCATTAGGTTTAGATGCTACTGATTTATTCATCAAACCTACACCTGCTGCTGACAGCAGTAAAGGCTACACTTTAGCACAAAAAATGGTGGGTAAAGCCTGTGGTGTTGAAGGAGTTCGTGCAGGATCTTACTGTGAGCCTAAAATGACAACTGTTGGATCACAAGATACAACAGGTGGTATGACACGTGATGAATTAAAAGAGTTAGCCTGTTTAGGTTTTTCTGCTGATTTAGTCATGCAAAGTTTCTGTCACACAGCCGCTTACCCTAAGCCTGTTGATGTGAACTTACAACACACATTACCTGATTTCATGCGTGACCGTGCTGGGGTTTCTTTACGCCCTGGAGATGGTATTATTCACTCTTGGTTAAACCGCATGGTATTACCTGATACAGTTGGAACAGGGGGTGATTCTCACACACGTTTCCCATTAGGTATTAGTTTCCCAGCAGGTTCTGGTTTAGTGGCTTTCGGTGCTGCTTTAGGTGTGATGCCTTTAGATATGCCTGAATCTGTCTTAGTTCGCTTCTCTGGTGAATTACAAGAAGGCATTACTTTACGTGATTTAGTGAATGCTATTCCTTACGCAGCGATTCAAGAAGGTTTATTAACTGTTGCGAAAGAAGGTAAGAAAAATATCTTCTCTGGTCGTGTATTAGAGATTGAAGGTTTACCTGATCTAAAAGTAGAGCAAGCATTTGAATTAGCTGATGCATCTGCTGAGCGTTCTGCAAACGGGTGTTCTATTAAATTAAATGAAGAGCCTGTTGCTGAGTACTTAAACTCTAACATTACTTTATTACGTTGGATGATTGGTGAAGGCTACGGCGATGCACGTACTTTACAACGTCGTATTGAAGCAATGGAAGCATGGTTAGCTAACCCAAGCTTATTAGAGCGTGATGAAGATGCTGAATATGCAGCAGTGATTGAAATCAACTTAAACGATATTAAAGAGCCTATCGTTGCATGTCCTAACGACCCTGATGATGTTAAATTATTATCTGATGTGGCAGGTAAGAAAATTGATGAAGTATTCATCGGTTCTTGTATGACTAACATTGGTCACTACCGTGCAGCAGCAAAAGTATTAGAAGAAGGTAAACAAGTTCCTACTCGTTTATGGATTTCTCCTCCTACTCGTATGGATAAACATCAGTTAACTGAAGAAGGTATTTACTCTGTCTTCGGTAAAGCAGGCGCACGTATGGAAATGCCTGGCTGTTCTTTATGTATGGGTAACCAAGCACGTGTGGGTGATGATACAACTGTAGTATCTACTTCTACACGTAACTTCCCTAACCGTTTAGGTACAGGAGCTAACGTATTCTTAGGATCTGCTGAATTAGCAGCAGTGAGTGCTAAGTTAGGTAAATTACCTTCTGTGGCAGAATACTTAACAAACGTAGCGAATATTGCCCCAATGGCAAGTGATATCTACCGTTACTTAAACTTCCATGAAATTGCTTCTTACCAAGCAGCAGCAAAAGAAGTTCAAGCTAAAGTGATTCCTATTGTTGAAGCATAATTTTGCTAAATAATAGATGTTAATTTTATAATTAACATTAGCTTATAAAAAGCCCTGTTGGTACATAAGTACGACAGGGCTTTTTTTATGTTTAAAAATTATCATCAATTATTTTCTCTGTACGTTCAGTCATGATAGTAGCATTAATACGTCTATTAACTACAGAATCAATAAAAATGGTAGCGTGCAATATAAAAAATAAATATTCGTATTTTGAGAAATATATAATTTATTGTATGTAGTTATTTTTTAAAAAAATTGCATATTATCTTAAATAGGTAGGATAAAAACAGTATGTGTATCAAAAACTATATCAGTACATATATTAGTAATAAAAATAATATAAAAGAGGTATTTTTACCATGAGGTTTATACAGTGCTTTACTCTGTATACAAAATATATACTACTCAGTATTTTGCTGTGTAGTACCAATTTATATGCAGAAGTTTTGGAAACATTAGATGGTACAACAGGGTTTACTATTGAAGGTGAGCAATCTGGTGATTTAGCTGGGTATGATGTGGCAACAGGTGATATCAATAATGATGGTAAAGAGGATTTTATCATCAGTGCTCCCAGTGCAAACAGTAATCAAGGTAAAGTATATATTGTGTATGGTACAGGTGATGGTACGATGCCTACTACCTTTTCTCTAAAGAATCTAGATGGTAATAATGGTTTTACAATTCTTGGTAGTACTGCATCACAAGCAGGTTTAAGTGTTGATGTACATGATGATTTTAATAGAGATGGGATTAATGATGTATTAATTGGTATGCCACAAGCAGATGGTGGCGCAGGGAAAGCTTATCTTGTTTTTGGGCGTAGCACGACTTTTCCAGCAAGTATTGATTTATCGCTAGGATTAGGAGAGGAAGAAGGCACTGTCTTATTTGATTCCACAACAAGTAGTACTGAAAATAGCCAGTTTGGTTCAAGTATTCGTGATGTTGGTGATGTTAATAATGATGGTTTTAACGATTTAGCTATCTCTGCAATGAATGCTAATAGTGGTTTAGGTAAAGTCTATTTATTATTAAATCCTACTGTACTTGAAAAAAGTATTGATCTTGCCAGTATTTCAACAAATGCAGGGAGTATCATTACAGGTAATCAAGTATTCAACCAATTTGGATACAATTTGAGTGAGGCGGGTGATTTTAATAATGATGGGTTTGATGATTTCCTTATTAGTTCACCTGCTGCAACAGGGGAGGCTAATCAATCAGGGGTTGTCTATGTCATGTATGGGCAAAGTAGTTTCAGTACGTCTCTTTTCATTAATGATTTAACACCTGAACAAGCTTTAGTGATTAAAGGTAATCGTGATTTAGGTTATTTAGGCTACAGTAGTGCTACAGCGGGTGATATGAATGGAGATGGCTTTGATGATATTTTAATTGGGAGTTTTGATAATACCCTTGCAGGACAAGGACGCGCCTATTTAATTTATGGGAAAGCAATTGGTAGTGGCGATTTATTATTAAGCCAGTTAGATCAAACAACAGGTGTACAGTTTACCACCAACCAATCTCGCGCACATCTAGGGGTTGCTGTTCATGCGACAGATATTAATGGCAATAATAGAGATGATTTAATTATTGATGCTTTTGCCAATGCATCCACTACAGGAGCTGTACATATTATTTATGGACAAACAAGTTACCCTAGTACAGTTAATGTTGATAATTTAAGTGAAACCACAGGGTTTAGTTTATTAAGTACGGTTAATAATGCCCAAGTCGGTCATGCAGTAACAAGTGCTGATATGAATAATGATAGCATTCAAGATTTAATTATTGGTGCAACGGGGGGGATTAATAGTAATAATCTAAGCTCAGGTGAAGCTTATGTTTTATATGGGCAACCTGAAAATCAAGCCCCTATTTTTACACCAATTACTGCACAGTCTGTTGTGGTGGGCTCAACTGTAGGACTTACTTTATCAGCAACTGATGCTAATAGTCATACCTTACAATTTGATTTTAATGATACCACACCACCTACTGGAGCAACCTTAGATCCTAATACAGGGGTATTTAGTTGGGATGCCAGTAATGTAGGGGAGTTCACTTTTACAGTACGAGTACGTGAAACTAACGGTTACCCAAGTAACTTATCAGCTATTCAGAATTTTACTATTACTGTCACTGAAACAGCAGTGAATGATACCCCCCCTCTTATCAGTGCATGGGGAACTGTTGGCAATAATGTAGAACAGCTTGCCGCGCCAAAACAAATTGCTTTGGATAATGTGGGCAATGTGTATGTCACTGATCAAGATAATCATAAAGTTCTTGTTTTTAATCGTCAAGGCAACTTAATTCGTACAATAGATACATTTGGCAGTACTGATGGGCAATTTAATCAACCTTATGGGGTAGTAACAGACAGCCAAAATGCGGTATATATTTCTGAGATTGGCAACCATCGTATTAGTAAATTTGATGTAGAAGGTAATTTTATTAAATCATGGGGAACACAAGGAACGGCAACAGGAGAGTTTAATACCCCTTATGGCTTAGCTATCAGTCAAGAAGATCGCCTTTATGTCACAGATAAAGATAATCATCGGATTCAAGTTTTTGATACTGAAGGCAGCTTTATCAGTACATTTGGTAGCTTTGGGACAGCTGATAAGCAATTTAATTTACCTGTTGATATTGCGATAGATGGACAAGAAGATGTTTATATTTTAGAAGAAGGTAATGGGCGTATTCAAGTTTTTGATAAAGGTAATAACTTTATTCGTAAAACAATATTAAATAAATTTAATGCCCCTCAAGGAATTGCAATAGATGCTTCCCGAAATATATTTGTTGCCAATACAGGTGAGCATAAAATTGAAAAATTTACCCATACAAATGAAGCATTAAGTACATGGGCACAAATTGGTAACTCTACTATAAACTTTGATACGCCTTTGGATATTATTTTTAATAAAGCAACGGGAAATGCTTTTATTATTGATTCAAGCACCGTTAATACAGGGCAGTTTTTTATCAAAAAATTAGGTAATAGCACATTATCTATTGAGGATATTACGAATCAAACCACTGCTGTCAATCAAACGATTACATTCACAGCAAATGCTACTGATACTGCAAATAGTAACCTTTCATATAGTTTAATTGATACTGTTCCAACAGGGGCTGCTATTGATGCTAATTTAGGACAATTTACTTGGACACCCACATCTGAAGGTGTTTTTCCTATTACAATCAGAGTTGTGAATACTAATAATGTATCCGTTACAACAGATTTTACAGTCACAGTCACTTCTGTAAATACTCCTCCTATATTTAAACCTGTAACGTCTCCTCTTACCGCCACAGTAGGGCAACTTGTTAGCTTTACGACAGAGGCAACTGATACTGAAGGGCATACATTGAGCTATAGCTTACAAAATGCACCTGTTGGAGCAAGCATTGATAGCGATACGAGCATGTTTTCATGGTTAGCAGATGTAGCAGGTAACTATTCTATTACTGTTGTTGTAACAGAAACAAATGGTAGCCCTAACTTATCAAACACTATTAGTATTGCTTTGAATGTAGCAGAAGCGGCAACAAATACAGCCCCCACTATTTCTCCTATAGCAAACCAAACTGGTATTGTTGGGCAATTACTGAATTTCACTGTTTCAGCCTCTGACACAGAAGGGCACTTACTATTATATTCTTTAGTTAATGCACCAACAGATGCCAGCATTCATCCACAAACAGGTATATTTAGTTGGACACCTAATACAGCAGAAACTATTACCTTACAAGTAAAAGCAACTGAAACTAATGGTATTCCCAGTAACCTTTCTACACTACAAAATGTATCCATTACAGTGGTGGAAAATACTGGGCAAATTATTATTCCCCCTGATGCAGAACCTCCCCAAGATAATACAACTGTGACAGATATTACTAATAATGAAGGGCAAACTGTTAGCAATATTACTATTAATGAAAATGGTGTTGTATCTGGTGGGACTTTGGCTGGAGATATTAACAGTGATGGAATTATTGCCAATGCAACCATTGATGAACAAGCAACCGTAACAGGGGGGACGCTCAGTAGTGAAATAGATAATAAAGGCACCTTAACAGATGTCACGATTAGTGAATTTTCTGAAGTAGAAGGGGGGCAACTAACAGGTACGATTACTAATGAAGGTACCTTACGTAATATTACCACAGATGAAAATACGGTTATTGAAGGAGGAAAGCTAGGGGAACGTATTACCAATAGCGGTCGTATTTGCAATGTAAAACTAGAACCTAATACCCAATTAGTCGGTGGACGCTTATCTTGTTCTATAGAAGGCAGTCCTTTAGCTGTGGCACAAGTTGGTGCAGTTATTATTGAAGAAGGTGCCTTTATTGATAATATACGCTTAAGCCCAACCGTTGTATTACAAGAGGGGGTTGAACTGGGTAATAATGTTATTTTTGCTGATGATCCTGAGAACCCAATCTTAACTGATTTTGGCATTCAACCTGAAGAAATTGATATGTTTACTCCAGAGCGGCTTAATCAGTTAGAACCTGCTGCTTTTTCAGTTTTTTTACCTCATGAAGTGGAACAAATGCCAGCTGATGCCTTTACTTCAATGGACAAAGCAGATTTATCATATTGGACGAAAAATGGTTTATCTGGTTTAACAGCTGAACAATTTAAACAACTCCCTTTAGAAAGTTTCAATGGTTTAACGGTTGAAAATTTAAGAGGGGTACCCGCTGATATTATTGCATTGTTCACACCTGAGCATTTCACTCATTTATCTGCCGAAGTGTTTACAGACAGCACAGCAGTAGCAAAATTTTTCACCAACTTTAATTTTGATGGGGTGAATGTTGAAGAGTTTGTAGACTACTTACCTGAAGGATGGGGGGTAGATTTAGCAACAGGAAAAATTATCCCTTCTGCTGGCAGTGTTGTTGAGTTTAAAGCACTCAAAGAAAGCAATGCATTACCTAATGAAGTCATATTACCTGAAATTCCTGATTTAGATAGCAGCTTTACACTAGGTGGTATTAAAGCAACAAATGTTCCCTCATTAAAAAATCAATTTAATGGCTTATTTGATGATTTTCTATTTTCACAACAACCTGTGACAGGGATTATTGCTGTGGAAGGCGTGGGGTTATCAGAAGGAATTGATTTAGCCTTTATTACAGAAGCAGGGGATCGTACCAAACAAGTTGCTGATGATACCTCTGTGGAAGTGGTTCAAAATGAAGAAGGATTCTTTGAAGTTGTACTACCTGAAAAACAAAAAATTGTTATGTTACCCGCCCCTCATGATCCAGTTGATCTTTTTAAAACCTTAAGTCGAGGAGATGAAAATGGACGTGTGATTGTAGGCGAGTCAGGAGATGTACTATTAGAAATTCCTGTTGAGCTTACCTTACGTGATCGAGGGACAGTGGAAGTAAGACATCGGAGTGTTATTTTTGACCCTGTTGTTGAAGATGCACCAAAAGAGCAAGCTGCAGGTATTTATTTAAAAACAGTACCTACCATCGTTGTGTATTCAAATGGGCGCGCCCAAAAAGTAAGTGCCACAGTTCCTTCTCCGGGGTCATTCAAACAGGCAGCAGTAAAATTTGAAGGGGTAAAAAATATTACATATCAGGCTGATGGAAGTTTTTCAGGCAGTTATTTTGATATTCCGCTACGGTTAATTCCAACCTTTGAGGTCACCAGTCGTCTGGAGCCTATTCCAAAAGCACCTCATATTGAACTCAGTGCAAATGCACAAAGTATTCTCTATACAGTTCAGCAGGGAGTTTATGCAATTACCACAAAGCTAATTGTTGTGTTAGGTGGGTAGATTTATTCTAGCCATTATAATATAGCTAATTAACCTCGCTTTAATAAGAAGTAAGGGCACATTGGGTGTCCTTATTTTTTAATGATTGAAGTGATGCAGTTTGCAGCTATTTGAATCACCAGCACCAAATAAACCAGACCAGATAACTTAATTACTGTATTATGGTAGGCTAATACGTTTTTTTACATACATTAATATAGGTCATTTAATTAGTTTTAACACCTATATTTCTTTAAATACTTTAAAATATGCTAAAACCTTATACAATCCGTTTATTTGTTCCTGATGGGGATCCTAGTACCTGTAAAATTATTACCAAAATGAATTGGACAGGGGTGGGGTTGGAGATATCACGGGAATCATGGGCACAATATCGAGATCGACCAGAACTTGAAAGGGCAGGTATTTATATCTTAATTGGTTATCAAGAAGAGGATGATTTACCAACCGTTTATATTGGACAAGGGGATGGGGTGAAAAGGCGTATTGATGCACATGAAAAAAACAAGCTTTTTTGGGATAAAGTATTGGTTTTTGTGTCAAGTAACCAAAGTTTAAACCGTGCTCATATTACATGGTTGGAGTGGGCATTAATTCAGCAGGCAAAAAAAATAAATCGTTGCCAATTAAATAATAGCAATGAACCTAACGAACCTGTTTTAACAGAATTTGATAAAGCGGATACCACTGTTTTTCTAAACGAATTATTAAGTATTTTACCTTTAGTAGAAATCAATTTTTTTGAGGAAGCTAAAAAAATACAAGTTGATGCACATTCGCCTGATACAGTGGAAAATATACAAGATACAATTATCGTTCCTGCTCAAGAAAAGGGATTTCAAGAAACATTTCTTGGTCAAAATTGCTGGTATGCTATTCGTATTAGTGGTGGAAAATTAAAGGATATTAAATATATAGCTGCCTATCGGGTAGCCCCTATTTCTGCTATTACTCATGTAGCCAAAGTAGAATCAATAGAGCCCTATGGTGATAAAGGTAAATATAAATTAAATTTTTCAAGCCCCGCCCTTGCTATTTCAGAAGTGAAATATGGCAATGCGAAACAAGGTTTAATGCAAAGTCCTCGCTATACATATTATACAAAACTGATAACATCAAAAAATTTAATGGCACTTTTTAATTAAACATAGAGAGAAAAGGAAATAGTAATTTTTGTAGAGATATCTAAATACCTCTACAAAAGTAAAAAAACAAAACAGGTAAAGAATTATGCTGCTATTTTTTCTTTAGGTAAAATTAGGTTTAGTAAAATAGCGATAATAGCGGCTAAACCAATACCTTGTAAGCTAAACTGCCCTACACCAAAGTGCATCCCTCCTACACCAAATACTAAAACTAAAGCGACAATAGTTAAATTACGGGGCACAATTAAATCTACTTTATTACGTACTAAAGTATTTAAACCAATCACAGCAATAGAACCAAATAATAAAGTCATGATTCCCCCCATAACAGGTGTGGGGATACTCTGTAATACTGCGCCTAATTTACCAGAGAATGATAGTGCTATTGCAAATAATGCTGCCCATACCATGATAAAAGGGTTAAAGCAGCGTGTGATGGTTACCGCACCTGTCACTTCTGAGTAAGTCGTATTAGGTGGCCCGCCAAGAAAAGCAGCAAGTGAGGTTGCTAAACCATCACCTAATAAAGTGCGATGTAACCCCGGTTTCTCTAAATAATCCTCACCTGTCACTGAACTGATTGCTAACATATCTCCCACATGCTCAATAGTCGGTGCAATGGCAATGGGAAGGATAAAAAATACGGCCTGCCAATTCCATTCTGGATAGACAAATTGAGGGGTTTGATATAATGGTGCACTGTCAATCTGTGATAAATCGACTACCCCTAAAAGGTAAGCAAGGCTATATCCTGCAACAATCCCCAGTAAAATAGGAATCAGGCGGACTAAACCTTTTGCTAATAAAGCAACAACTACGGTGACGATTAATGCAGTCATAGAAATCATTAAGGCATGATTGGCATCTACTAATTGTGCACTGCCGTCCCCTGATTTACCTAGAGCTAAATTAACAGCTACAGGAGCTAAACCTAAGCCAATCACCATAATGACAGGCCCTACTACAACAGGCGGTAATAGATAATGAATAAAGCCTGCTCCACGCCATGCTACCAGTAAACTTAAAATAACATATAACACCCCAGCCGCTAATAAACCTGATAACGTAGCAGGTATACCCCAAGTTTCTACAGCATAAATAATGGGGGCAATAAAAGCAAAAGAAGAAGCAAGGAAAACGGGGACACGCCCTTTGGTCACTACTTGAAACACGAGTGTGCCAACACCTGCTGTAAACAGTGCAACATTGGCATCTAAACCCGTTAAAATAGGTACAAGTACTAAGGCACCAAATGCAACAAATAGCATCTGTGCACCAATTAATGCATCTTGTAAACGAAAACGATGAGGAGAGTTCATAATGTATATTATACTCTATTTAGTGCCAAAAAGTTTATCACCTGCATCTCCTAAACCGGGGAGAATATAGCCATTTTCATTTAGACAATCATCTACAGATGCGACATAAATAGGGACATCAGGATGGGCTTCTTTTAAGGCTTTTAGTCCTTCAGGAGCAGCCACTAAGAATAAACCACAAATATGTGTGCAGCCTGCTTTTTTTAACATATCAATGGTGGCAATCAGTGTCCCACCTGTAGCAAGCATAGGATCGACAATCAGCGCAAATCGCTCATCAATATCTTTTACCAGTTTCTCAAAGTAAGGAATAGCTTCCAGCGTTTCTTCATCACGATATAAGCCCACTACACTCACACGCGCGCTAGGAATTAATTGCAATACCCCATCTAACATACCCAGCCCTGCACGTAAAATAGGCACAATGGTAATTTTCTTACCTTTGATTTGCTGGATATCAATCTCTCCTGCCCAGCTCTCAATGGTTTTTGTTTCAGTATTCAGTGTTTTTGTTGCTTCATAAGTGAGTAAGCTGCCTATTTCACTGGCAAGCTGACGAAAGCTTTTTGTACTAATCCCTGCTTCACGCATCAAACCAATTTTATGCTGAATGAGTGGATGGTTAATTTCATGAACCTGCATGAATAATGCCTCATTATTAAAAGTTATTTATTACTTATTGTTTTGTTAATAGTGCGCTATCTTTAACTATAATGTCTTTTTATAAAAAACATCCTGTTAAAAAGCAGTGCTTTATTGTTAGCACTGTATAGTTTATAAAAATCAGCAGTGGAGTACCATGAGAATGTTACCGTGTCATGATAAAAAAATTTTATTATTATTTCTTTCTCTTTTTATCTTTCCTTGTATTGCACAAGCACATAATAAAATTGAAATCGCTTCATTTTTTGCTAAAACGGGGATTGCAGCACGTAGTAATAAAACTACGGCTCAAGGTATTGTGCATGCTGTAGAGAAAATAAATAAAGCTGGGGGAATATTGGGGAAACAAATCTTGTTAAGGGAATTTGATACCCGTAGTACACCGATTGGGGCTGCAATTGCGGCTAAAAAAGCGTTGAAATACCCTATTGTCGCGGCATTTGGGGCTCCATGGAGTTCACAAACATTAGCAATTGCGCCTATTTTTCAAAAAAAGAAAATTCCTTTACTAGCAACCGTAGCAACACATCCAAGTATCCCATTAATTGGCGAATATATTTTTCAGGTTTGTTTTAATGATGAGGTGCAAGCACAAGCTATTGCAACAGTTGCTCATTCAGTATTGCAAGCAAATAATGCCGTGATTCTTGCTGATTTACGCAGTGATTATAGTATGACTTTGGCAACAGCATTTAAAAAAGTATTTTTAAAAAAGGGAGCAAGTACTATTATAGAGATGACATATCAGCAGAAGCAAAAGATTTTTTTACCTTTATTAAAACAAGTTGCTGCTGAAAACCCTGATATTCTCTTTATTCCTAGTCATGATGAAATATCAATTATTAGTAAACAGATTAATAAAATAGCACTTAAGATGCCTATATTAGGAGGGGATGGATGGACAAGCATTCAATTACCTACACTTAATGAAGGCTATTATACAACCCATTGGCGGTTTGATGAGAATGATACAACCCAGCAATTTTATAAAAATTATTCATCCTTAACTCACGTTGATCAATCTTTTGTATTAGCCTATGACACAGTTATGTTAGTGGCTAATGCTTTACATCGTGCTCAATCCATTGATCCAACACAGTTACAAATTCAACTACAAAATACACATGATTTTATGGGGCAGGCTGGTGTGATTGCCTTTGATGAACAGGGGCGTGCAAAGCGTGATGTGGTGATTGTGAAAATACAAAAAGGACAGTATTCTTTTTTTAAACGCGTTATTCATACATTACTTGAGGAGAAGTAAGATGCGTTATCTACTATGGGGGCTAATAAGCCTATTTATGTATTCTATCAGTATTGCTGATACAACAGAAAAAATTAAAATTGCGGTCATCACCGCACAGACAGGTGATGCAGTAACGTCTTCAAATACAGAATCTTTAGCCACTGCACGTAAAATGATTGCTGAATTTAATCAACAGGGTGGAATTTTAGGACACCAAATTGAATTAATCGCACTGGATAATGGCAGTTCGCCACTGGGATCTAAAATTGCGGCGCGTAAAGCAATTAAAGCAAATGTACATGCTGTCATTGGAGCAATATGGAGCTCTCACTCCTTAGCAGCTGCTAGCCTTTTGCAACCTGCTAAAATTCCTATGATTAGCCCTCTATCAACTAACCCACGTGTTACACAAACAGGGGATTATATTTTTCGTGCTTGCTTTATTGACCCTTTTCAAGGCAAAGTAATGGCACATTTTGCTTATCATGACTTACAGGCGCGTAATGCTGTGATATTAACTAATATTAATCGTGATTACAGCATAGGTTTAAGTCAATTTTTTAAAAATACATTTACTGAATTAGGTGGGAAAATTCTATTACATGGAGAATATCAAGGTAAATCAATTGAATTTACCAAGTTACTACGTGATCTAAAACACTTGAATCCTGACATTGTTTATTTACCAGGGGGAGATACTGATAGCAGTCTTATTATCCGCCAAGCCAAAAAAATGGGGATTAAAACAACATATCTTGGTGGAGATAGTTGGTCTATTGATATTTTTAAATACGGAAAAAATGAGCTAGAGGGTAGTTATCAAACTACACACTGGCATGAAGATACCCCTATTAAAGAAAGTAAAACACTCTTAAAAAAACTGTATGGCGATACAGCAAACATACAAGTTAATGTCAATGATACAATTCCTTTAACCTATGATTCTATTATGCTATTAAAGCAAGCTATCATACGTGCAGGCTCTTTAGATCGGCAAAAAATTCGAGATGCTTTAGCTGCAACACAGAATTATGAAGGTGCAACAGGGACAATTTCTTTTGATAATAATGGTGATCCTGTGAATAAATCAGCTGTGATTCTTTATCTAGATAGCACCACAAAACACTTTAAAAAGAATGTGAGTCCAGAATAATTCATATTATTATTGGGGAGTGCGTTATAATGCGCACTATTTGGTTTTTTATACCTGAATGGAACCTATTTTACCCCTAAAAAGTAACACTATAATATTGCCTATATGATCACTATTGTTCTTGTTATTATAGTGATGGTATAGGTAATACAAGGTTAATAGCTTATTATAGGTAGGTCACTTTACCTTATATTTATATTACACTTAATTTGAGCTTAATTTTTTATTTTATTATTAAGTGATTAAAAATAACGACTCTATATTTACTCATTGTGCACATATTTTGCTTAATTGTGAAAGAGATAATAACCAACTACTCATCATCGTGCTAATTTTTAAGTTTTTCCAAAAATATAATTTTAGATAGCATGTTTTACACGACCATCATAGATAAAAGTAAATTAAAGGTGGCATACGTTTTATGCTCAAAAATAAACCATTAAGTTTTAAAATTAATGTTGCTATTGCATTGACATTACTAGTCATTGCGATGGTATACGTTGCAATTTTATATCCTTTTGAACAAAAACGTCACGCAACTGTTATTCAACATATAGCGTTCACCTTGAACTCTATTATTGAACAGCGTAAAGAAGATATTGCCAATGAAGTCTTTGCTCAGCATACTCGCTCGTTAGCTAAAACATTAGAAAAAATAAAAGCCCTTGATAATATTCTAGCAGTCGCTGTTTATGATACGGGGGGAGAATTATTTATGTCTTCAGAATATGACATTATTTTTGAACCATTAAGTAAATCAACCCGTACTCATTTAGACAAAGAAAAAAACCATATTTCAACTGAACAAGAAATGTGGCAAAACCAAAGCAGTTTAAACTATCTTACTAAGTTAGAGATTATTGGTGAACATATTGGTTATGTACAAATTCATTATTCATTAAGCAAATTACAAGAAGAAATGCGGGTTAATTTTTTATTATTTTCATTACTATTACTTGCCATTTTACTTATTTTATCTGTTCTTTTACATATGATTTTAAATAAATTAGTTATTGAACCTGTTAATGAATTGCAAAAAATAATGCTAAAAGTACGACATGATGTAAAACATAATCAAGATGATGCGATACGTACCTTAAATATTAAGCTAGTACCCAAGCATTATGATGAAATTGGAAACTTATATTTAGCCTTTAATGATATGGTTAATCGCTTAGGTACTGCATTAAATCAAGTGGCCGAAAGTAATGATGAATTAGAAGCCAAAGTACAACGCCGTACTAATACTTTAGAGAGGTTGAATGCTGAATTAGATATTGCTAGACAACGTGCTGAAGCGGCAAATCATGCTAAAAGTGAATTTGTTGCCAATATTAGCCATGAATTACGTACCCCTATGAATGGTATTTTAGGGATGACAGAGCTGGTTTTAGATTCAGATTTACCTAAAGAGCAATATGAGCATATTAAAATTGTATATGACTCAGGCAAGCTGTTATTAAATATAATTAATGAATTATTAGATGTTTTTAAACTAGAGGCGGGGAAAATTACAATAGAAAGCTTGCCATTTAATTTATGTCAAACAGTGAATGATGCCATGTTGCTCATGCAAGTTAAGGCAAAAGAAAAAGATTTATACTTGCGTGTGGAAAAACAAGGAGTTATCCCCACCTATTTACTTGGTGATAAAAACCGTATTCGGCAAATTCTACTAAATTTGATTGGTAATGCTATAAAATTTACCTCAAAAGGAGGTATTAGTATTCAAATTATCCATGAAAAAAGCATAGAAAATAATGCCATCATTAGCCTGCATATTAAAGATACAGGGATTGGAATTCCTGATGAAGATATGCAACGTTTATTTGGCAAATTTAACCAATTAGATTCCTCTACAAGCCGTAAATATGGAGGTACAGGCTTAGGTTTATATATTTGTCAGCAGTTATCATTATTAATGAATAGCCAAATTAAAGTGAGTTCAATAGTTAATAAAGGTTCCTGTTTTTCTTTTCAATTATCTTTACCTATTACACAAGCCCCTGTTATCAAAGAAGAAGATGATGTTGAAATGGTATCAAATTTAGTACAAACAGAAAAACAGCAACTAACTATTTTGCTTGTTGAAGATAATCGAACTAATCAGAAAGTTGCACAAATCATGCTGAATAAAGCTGGTTATGCTGTGGATATTGCTAATAATGGAGAAGAGGCATTAGAGCTGATTGAACAGAAAGATTTTCATTTGGTTCTGATGGACTTACAAATGCCTATCTTGGATGGTTATATGACTACTCAGCGTATTCGTGAGCAAGAGTTAACAAGCCAACACCACTTAACTATTATTGCGATGACGGCTGATGCCTTACCAGGGAGTTTAGAAAAATGTCTAGCAGTAGGTATGGATGATTTTGTAACGAAACCCATTGCACAAAAAAAATTAAATCAATTACTTGATAAATGGGCACACACAAGCTTGACATTATAATTACAAGTATAAGCTTATGCCGCTTGAAGCTATTATAGTGAATTTATATAGAACACTACTACAACAAGCGACAGTGCATAACTTTAGTTATTAATAAAAATATGTGATATTGATGTAATAAGGGGATAAATAATGGCAAGTGCAACATTTGCAGCAGGGTGTTTTTGGTGTGTAGAGCCTGTCTTCCGCCAATTAAAAGGGGTTAATGATGTACAGGTTGGCTATATTGGTGGACATACAGAAAACCCAAGCTATGAAGAAGTATGTAGTAAAAAAACAGGACATGCTGAAGCTGTTGAAGTGAGTTATGATGCAGAAGAAATAAGCTATGAGGCATTATTGGAAGTTTTTTGGATGAGTCATGATCCGACCACATTAAATCGTCAAGGTCCTGATATTGGTACACAATATCGTTCAGCTATCTTTTATCATAGTTTAGCGCAAAAACATGCTGCTGAAGCATCAAAACAATTATTAGAAGATTCTAAACGCTTTTTTAACCCCATTGTAACTGAAATTGTAGCCGCAACTACTTTTTATCGTGCAGAAGAGTACCATCAGCAATATCATGCTAAACACGGTATTTTATAAAAACAGATGTCCGCTGTATTAAACTGAAACTAATACAGCCTTTAGCTTTACCCTCTTTTTTATTCATTCCCTTCATTATCTATTTGCTCTAATTCAGGTGTATTGCTAATATCTCCTGCCCGAGCAAGTACCCATATATCAACCTGTTTCACTCCTACTTTTTTAAATTCTTTAGCTAAAGCATGAGCTGTATTGCCTGTTGTCATCACATCATCAACTAATACTACATGTTGCCATGATTTTGGAAATGGTTTTTTTACTTTAAAGGCATTATATACATTCTTATAGCGATTATCAGGTGATAGCCGTGCTTGATGTTCAGTATATTTGATGCGTTGGCTAGTATGGATATCAACAGGAATATTATGATAATGCCCTAGAATATTTGCTAATACCAATGATTGATTATAACCACGTTCTTTTAAACGGCGTGGATGTAGAGGGACAGGTATAAATACATCAGGTAAATCAGCATGAATGGATTCACACATCATATGCCCTAAATAGGACAGCATCACTAAATCTTTATAGTACTTTGTTGCATGAATCATCGGCTTAATTGGGTAATGATAATATAAGCAGTAATAGCTGTGATCAAAAGCAGGCTGCATTTTAATACAGCGAATACAATAATTACTTTTCAGTAATGGAACACCGCATTGGGTACAGTATGTGATAGCGCGTCGATAAGGTAGATCTTGCTGACACTGTGGACAAACTACCTTGTCAGAATAGGCATGACATAAAAAGCAATGTTGTTGCAATGTATGTGGAGAGAAGTATGGCTGTATAAATTTATTATATAACTTAGAAAAGAGAGTGATAACAATGGAGAAAGTACTCTTTTTCATTGCTATCACTAAGACAGTAATTATTTTTGTGCATGTTGCTGTAAAAGCGTACTTAACATTTGCTCTATACGTGCAAGGCGTTGCTCAACATTACGGAAATGCTGTTGTTTATTCATATGCATAGGGCGGTTTTGTTGCCCTTGATTATAATGACCTTGGCGAGGCATTTGGTTATACGGGGCATTATATTGTTGACCACGTCCGTATGAACCATAGTTTTGGTGAGGTGGCACATGGTTGTTATTTGAGCTACGCATCATATCACGCATTTCTTGCATATATTGGCGCATCTCATTCATGTGTTCATCAGAAAGACGACGACGTTCTTCAGGGTTTTGTACTGAACGCATTTTTTGTTGATGTGCCCACATCTCTTTTTGATGTTCTGCACGTTTTTTCATCATTTCTGGGTTAGCGTAAGCATTTTGTCTGGGGGCGTACTGTGGGGCAGGAGTAGATTGTGCTGCCACTTCAGGTGGGCGTAATGGACCTTCACCTGTCCCTGTTGTCGCTAAAACTTGTTGGCTTAATACAGTTGATGAAATGAGTGCAGCAAGTAGATATGTCTTCATAATATGTATCCTTAATAGAAGATAATATATAAATAAAAGGTATTTTTTATTAGTATATTCTAATATTCAACTGATATCTATAATTAAAATAGGTGCAATAGTAAACAGGGTATCATTTTGTGTATACCCTAACATATTATCAATATATTTATTAGTATTTAGTAAGGTTTTACTGTGTAAATTAAGTAAGCAAAAAAAAACCTCTATAAAACTATTGCTTAGTTTATAGAGGTTGCTCAGTTGAAGCATTGAGATGCAAATGAATGATTCTTTTAATTTAATTAGTTTCTGTTTTTAATTTACAAGAGGAGATACCAAAGATTGAATAAGCAGGACATACATTAAACAAGCCTGTTAATAATGGTACTAAACCGATTGCACCCCATGGATTTTTAAAAAAAATACCTGCAGCAATAACCAAAATCCCAACAAGAATGCGCAATACTTTATCAATACCACCAACATTTGCTTTCATTTTATCTATATCCCTTCTTTATATTTATAATATAAGTATATTAGCTTTTTCTAAATTAAAAAGCAATAGAAAATACTATTTTTTTATTTTTATGATTCTCTTATATTGTAGTGACATTTCGTGCAACACCCTCGTGATCACATTCATTCTATAACTCTTAATTCATCGCTACGATAATAGAACCTATGAGGTGAATACGATTGAATTTAATAAAACAAATTTTTATTTTTCAACCCTCTCATTGTCATAAATTATGACTGAATTGGGTTCAGTGAAAAGCGTTGCATGCAACGCTGCTATAATTTGTGGAATATCATCATTTTCTGATGAATGCGTAATTTCAGTTATTAATATTGTATTATTTGTACACAAAAACCCAGCCTTTATTCTATACTCATTTACTATGAGTTGAGGATATTTTTATACTCTTTATCACTGTATTTTATCATGGTAGTACACGATAAACTGAGAAAAGTAGAGGGGATAACTTATGAAAAAATTTAAATTTGGGCATGCATGTGGTGCACAATGGCAAGAAGCAACGGACTGTTGTATTCATCAGCTTGGGCATTTAAATGGTGAAAATCTAGGTTTTTTATATGCCACTGATATTATGGCAAGTGAATTAATTGATATTGTCGATTACCTAAAAAAATATACTTCCATTAAACATTGGATTGGCTCAATTGGCGTAGGGGTTTGTGGGGATGTACAGGAATATTTTAATGTACCTGCTATCGCATTAATGGTTGGAGAATTTCCTGAACATGCTTTTAAGGTTTTTCATTCAAGTAGTCAAAATATTAAAACACTCTCTGCTTTACCTCAACAATGGGGAGAAGATAAACAGCCCCTTTTTGGTATTGTACACGGCACACCTCAAGATGAGCATATTGCAACACATGTATATCAATTAAGTGAATATTTAGGTGATAGCTTTTTAGTTGGGGGCTTAACTAGCTCACGAACTGAATTTCTACAAGTTGCAGATGAGGTGATTGTACAAGATGAGCTATCAGGGGTTATTTTTTCTAATAATGTAGAAGTGATTACGCGCTTAACTCAAGGGTGTGCCATTATTGGTGAGAACCACGAAGTCACTCAATGTAAAAATAATGTAATTATGACATTAGATAATCGCCCTGCACTAGAGGTACTTCAAGAAGAAGTAGGAGAGTATTTACCCCATAACTTAACTTTTGTATACAATACTATTTTTGCTGCATTGCCTATTATTGGCTCTGATAGAGGAGATTATTTTGTCCGCAATATTATGAATATAGATGTTGAAGAGGGCTATATTGCAATTGGTGATTATGTGGAAAAAGGGCGAAATATACGCTTTGCCAGACGTGATGCAGAAACAGCTCATCATGATATGTTGAATATGCTTAACACAGTTAAAAAAAGTTTAAATGGAAAAAAACCTTGTGGTGCTTTGTATCATTCTTGTATTGGGCGAGGAGAAAACTTGTTTGGACATAACTCACAAGAAATACGCACTATTCATGCTGCACTAGGGGACTGCCCTATTATTGGTTTTTTTGGGCAGGGTGAAATATCACACCAACACCTCTATGGTTATACAGGGGTGCTGAGTGTTTTTGTTGCTTAATTTTAGGTTCTATTGACATTGGTGAATCAACACTATATACAGACGTATTTTGAGTTTTAAGTAATAGCATGAGCCGATTTCATCTTACAGATGTTCAATGGGAACTTATCCATCAATTTTTATCTTCCCACCCTCATGTTTATATAGGAAAACCTGCACAATGTCGCCTCTTTGTTGATACGGTGTTATGGATATTACGAACAGGTAGCTAATGGCATGCCTTGCCTTCTGAATATGATAAATGGAACACTGTATTTAAACGCTTTGATAGGTGGCGTAAAAAGTAAATTTGGGTGCAAATATTGGTAGTCCTGAATAAGTAGTGCAATATATCTAAAAGAAGCTAAACTAAACCTTGAATTCTCGAATTAAGAGCTATCGAACTATGAACTACCCTAATTGTCCAAAATGTAATTCTTCGCATGTAAAGAAGAATGGGACTATTTATAATAAAAAATAGAAATATCAATGTAATACATGTAATTGCCAATTTGTAGAAAACCCTAAAAATAAAAGAATCACGGAAGAAACTAAACAACTCATAGATAAATTACTTTTAGAAAGACTTTCTTTAGCAGGTATTGCGCGTGTTACAGATGTTTCAGAACGTTGGCTACAAAACTATGTCAATGATAAATTTAGTAATTTAAAGCAAGAAGTAGAGGTTACTAAAAAAAAAGGGCAAATTAATAATCCAGTGTGATGAACTGTATTCATTTGTTAAAAGTAAAGCTTATAAATACTGGGTTTGGTTAGCCTTAGATGTGAAAACAAGAGAAATTGTAGGCTGCTATATTGGCTCAAGAGATAGAGATGGTGCTCAAGGTTTATGGGATTCATTACCTGCTGTGTATAGGCAGTGTGCTGTTTGTTATACTGATTATTGGAAATCCTATTTGGAGATATTTCCCTGTAAACGACATAAAGCTGTTGGTAAAGAACAGGGGAAAACAAACTATATTGAAAGGCTAAATAATACATTTAGACAGAGAATTTCACGTTTAGTTAGAAAAACGCTTTCTTTCTCAAAAAAAGTTTGAGAATCACATAGGAGCTATTTGGCTCTTTATACACCACTACAATGCTTTAATAAAAAAGAAATTAGCTATGTAACACTACTTATTCAGGACTACCGTTGTTTTTAATTACAGGGAAATTAAGAATGTATAATTTTAAAACCCCACCAGAGATTTTAAAAAAAATAGAAGAATGTAGAGAGAAAAAAGCTAAGGTTTTAGATTTAAGTTATTGTTGGGGTACTGTTACCTATAAAGAAGTAATATTACCCATTGTTCCAGTTGAAATATTTAGCTTAACGCATTTAGAAGAGTTAAATTTAAGTAATAATGCTATTCAGGTTATTCCTGAAGAAATTAAGCAACTTTCAAACTTAAAAAAAATAAATCTTTGCGGTAACCCATTGAGAAAGGTGGCAGAGATTAAAGGTTTGTTTTTGCATTATGCCGATGTAAAAAAATTAAATATTCCTTATGAAAATATTAGCGGCTTAAAGCTGACTTTATTCTCTTATGATACCCCTGAAGATATTTTTAACTTTCCTAATTTAATTCATATTGAAATCTGTAAACACCGATTACAACAACCTTTAGAATGGCTAAGCCAACTTACTCAACTAACTAGTTTAGATTTAAGTGATAATAAACTATCAAGTTTAAAAGGTTTGGAATATCTATCCAACCTGACTTCTTTAAGCCTAAGTTTGAATCAACTATCAACATTAGAGGGGTTAGATAAATTATCTAAACTTACTTTTTTAAACTTGAGTGTTAATAAACTATCAACACTAGAAGGTTTAGAAAATTTGCATAATATCAATAATTTAAGTGTGAATTATAATCAACTCTCAACACTGGAAGGTATAAAACAACTTAATAATCTTTCCTCTTTATCTTTATATGATAATAAACTCTCAACATTAGAAAATTTAGGACCACTTAACAACCTTTCTTTTTTAGATGTAGGCGGAAATAGCCTATCAACATTCAAAGGTTTAGGGCAACTTAGTAAGCTGTCTTCTTTATATTTAACAAATAACCAGTTATCAACATTGGAAGAAATAACACAACTTAGTAACCTAACTACTTTAGATTTAAGTCATAACCAATTATCAACAGTGGAAGGTTTAGGGCAACTTAATAACCTCTCCTCTTTAAATTTAAGTTGGAATAAACTGTCAACACTGGAAGGTTTAGGACAGCTAAATAACCTTTCCTCTTTAGATGTGAGTTGGAATAATCTCTCAACATTAGAAGGGTTAGAACAGTTGAATAACCTCTCCTCTTTAGATTTGAGTTGGAATAAATTATCAACATTAGAGAGTTTAAAGCGGTGTAATAACCTTTTTTCTTTGGACTTAAGTTATAAAAATTTATCAACACTAAAAGGATTAGAGAAATTTAAGAAAATTTCTTCTTTAAATTTAAAAAATAATAACTTATCAACATTAAAAGGTTTAGAACAGTTTAATAACCTTTCTTATTTGGATTTAAGTTCTAATCAGTTACAAACACTGGAAAATTTAGAACAGCTTAATACACTAGACCTCTTTCAAAAGTAGATGGCTATCTAATTTGAAAATTATATAAAGCAGCAATAAGGTTAAATCGAAGAGCAAAACGTTTACGTCTATTTCTATAACGCTCACTTAATATACGAAATATTTTA